>Ga0310691_10000213_pt1 | contig 118410 bp, 108 predicted proteins | sample 176DNAGHGlowgp2_FD_203887 | JGI IMG/M metagenome (GOLD analysis project Ga0310691, IMG submission 203887) | Sheep rumen microbial communities from Palmerston North, Manawatu-Wanganui, New Zealand - 1766 DNA GHGlow gp2 (v2) (version 2) | ecosystem: Host-associated > Mammals > Digestive system... | reverse complement strand
CGAAGCTAGCTCCAAGATTAGATTTCCATTGAGGGTCGTTGTAGACGACAACGTTGATAGGCTGCAGGTGTACAATGGTGACATAAAGCCGAGCAGTACTAATTGCCCGAATCTTTTTCTAAAAAAGACTTTTATCGGATTAGTGGATTAGTGGATGAGTGGATTAGGGGATTTCCTCTAACCTCTAACCTCTAACCCCCTAAACCGGTTACCACGAGCTTGATTGCTCGTAGCGCGTGAACGCGCTTCTACATTCGTTGATCTGTCAACCCCATAGTGTTAACGGATTAGTGGATTAGTGGTTGAGTGGATTAGCGGTTTATCCGCGCCTTTCCCCTAACCCCCTAACCCCCTAAACACTAACCTATAATTAAGGTGGTTATAGCGCTGAGGTCCCACCCCTTCCCATTCCGAACAGGGTCGTTAAGCTCAGCATCGCCGATGGTACTGCACTGCGTTGTGGGAGAGTAGGTAACCGCCACTTTGAGAGAGTTCCTTTAGGGACTCTCTTTTTTTTGCGTCTCCCTTACTCTTCCATGACGCAGTGCAGGTCTGCACGCGTTGTGCTGGTGAAGGAGTGCCTCGGATGGCACTCCGAGCGAAGCGCCCGAAGACTCCCCAGTCTGAGGGATAAGCGCGAGCATAGAAATAATCGTTCGAGCTTTGCGAGATAAGAACAAACAGGTAACCGCCACTTTCAGAAGCTCGATATCGAAAGATACCGGGCTTCTTTGTTTATTGTGGCGATGCTACCTACTCTCCTTTTTATCGAGGTTTTCGCAGATAGTTAAGCTAATTGGCTTTGAACGACTTGTGCAACCATTTTGCCATCGGCATTGGGCAGTGCGGCTTTAATGGCTTTTACAAACAAGCCCATATTCTTCTTCTCAGCTTCCCAACCGTTCGCTTCTTTGGCTTGGTTGAATGCACAGACGATATCTTCTTCGGAAGCGGCTTTAGGCAGGAAGGTCTCCAGCACATTGATTTGTGCCTGCTCAGCGTCAGCTAACTCCTTACGACCTGCAGCGAGGTATTGTTCCACAGACTCCTGACGTTGCTTAACCATCTTTTTGATGATTTGAATTTCATCCGTTTCGGTCAGTTCTTTACCTGCATTCTCTTTGCTCGTTTGCCAATTGAGGAACGCACTTTTGATGGCGCGCAGGGTCTCCGTGCGCACGGAATCATGGTTTTTCATTGCCTCCATGATCAAGGCATTGATATTATTTTTCATATTTTATAATGTTTGTAGTTATTTCTTATTTTTCTCGAGCGTACGGCTCAGTAGTTGGAGAAAATCGCGTCTGAATGCCTTATAATGCTTGGGATAGGCGGTTCCCATGGCACTGATATGACCATCCTCAAAACTGAAACCCATTTGAAACCATTCGGCATTGTTATAGTCTTCTGCCGTTTGGTGAAAATCCATCCATTGCACGAGGTCATATTTCTTAACCAGCGCCTCAAAACCACTCCAGTCAAACTCCTCGTCAGACAGGTCGGTATAATACCTGTGATCACCTTTAGGAAAAAATTTGCCGCTTTCGGAATGCACACTCACATCTATATTGGGTTTCCTTATTCCCGTGCGGGAAATGAGCACCTCATATCTCTCGTTTCCGGACTCTCCTTGCTGAATGAAATTCATCAACATCATGGTCAGATGTCCATGCACCCCTTGTTCTTTTTTTAGCTTCAATGCAGCAGCGCACATCCGTTGGTAGTAGGGTTCAAAAAGCGTGTGTAAATCATTGTAGAAATCACGATAACCGTGAGGAAAATCATTCATCCCGTGGGCTGAGACCGACTTTCCGTCCGCGTACTGCACCGAGAGCGAGAAGCCATTCCCATCACACACGTAACGGTCATATCCGTTGAAGCCGTCCCAGCACTTTATATTGTGCTTAACACACAGATTCTCAAGTGCTTGTACAAACTCCACACCGGCCGTATCGACCATTTTTTCGTAGTCGCGGTGCGGCCCGTCTTCGATGGTAATTGTAGCTGTCTGATCGGTTATTTGAACCGCATAAGTATGTGAGTCTCCGCCGATAGTACCATCATACTGATAGGTAAAACGAGTGATTGGAGACTCGCTGGTATCGCCGCCCGAGCTGGCGCATGCAACTAAATGAAAAAGACTGAATAGTGACATAAACAGAATGGTTCTTTTTTGGGCCACAAAGGCACGATTAATTACATTTCTCATGGTTGAGGGGATTTTCCGGTGCAAAAGTACAAAAATATTTTGGTATATGCAAATTTTTGTGTACCTTTGCAGTCGTTATTGCCGTTTATGCGTAAAGGACTATACATATTCTTGTTGTCTCTGGCGCTTGTTAGTTGCGCGAATAGAGGTATTGGCCCGCAGGGTGGTCCTCGGGATTCCATTCCTCCTATTCCGCTCAAATCAACGCCAGAGAACGGATCGGTGAACTTTACCGGCAGACGCATTGAGGTGGCGTTCAACGAGTATCTGCAGTTGGATAACATCGGGCAGAATCTGATGATGTCTCCTCCGCAGCAGCATCCGCCGGAGGTGAAAGCGCGAGGTAAGCATCTGATTATTCAGTTTGCGGACACGCTGCGTGACAGCACTACTTATACCTTGGATTTCGGGGATGCCGTTTGTGATTATAATGAGAAGAATCCGCTGCATAATTTCTCTTTTGGTTTCTCTACCGGTCCGACGATTGATACGTTATCGCTGAGCGGTTACGTGTTTAATGCTGAAGATAACAAACCGCTATATGGCATGTACGTGGGCATCCATGATGATTTATCTGACACGGCATTTACCAAGCATCCGTTCTTGCGCATCGCGCGTACAGACTCGGCGGGTTATTATCGGATTAATAACATGCGTGCGGGTACTTATCGCCTTTATGCCGTGGACGATGTCAGCCGCGATTATCGACTGACCCCCGGTGAGGCCTTGGCTTTTGCGGATAACATGTTAACGGTGCCCGGGGACAGTACGGGCAAGGATACTGCGGCGGCGCTCTATCTCTTCAAACCGCAACAGCAGCGTTTATACCTCAAGTGGACGCTGCGTGACCAGCAACATCTGGTGCGTCTTCTTTTCTCTTCTGCACCGGATAGTGTGCCTCTCATCCGTCCGTTGCGAGATAGCGTGTCGTATCATGTGCATAATTCCGCGAACGGTGACACAACGATGATATGGTTGACGGACAGCGCAACAATAAGCATGGACTCGCTCTATTTTGAAGCGCGTTACCGCCGTACCGATTCACTCTTCCGGTTAGAATGGTACACGGATACTATCCGCGCTATATGGAGAGCTCCCCGCATGACAGAAAAAGCGCTGGAGGCGCAGCGACGTCGGAATCGCAACAGACGTCTGGAGATACGCACGAATGCAAGGCGGGATTTCGAGATGTACGATACCTTACGCGTGGCATGTTCCACGCCGCTGATGTCTATCAATCCGGATGCTTTCCACCTCTACGAATGCATTGATACGATTCGCAAGCCCGTGCCTTTCTCTATAGCTCCGTATGACACGCTGCCAATGCGGTTGACTATACTGGCCGACCTCAAGCAAGGCAATCAGTACGAACTACGGTTGGATAGCGCCGCTATGCATGATGTCTATGGCGTCACCCATATAGCCGGCACGTACCAATTGAAAGTGAAAACGCCTTCGGACTACTCCACGCTGCGCGTTAAGATCTTACCTTTCGACCCGCAAGCCCGTATTCAGGTGCTTGATTCCAAGGGAAAAGCTATCCGCGAGCAGCAGGCAGAAACAGAAGGAACACTTTTCCGTTTCCTGGCGCCGGATTCCTATAAACTGCGGATGTATATCGATAAGAACGACGATCGTCAATGGACGACGGGCAGTTGGGAAGAGCACCGCCAGCCGGAGCCTGTCTTTAACCATCCGAATACGATACAGACCAAGTCCAATTGGGATTTTGAGGAAGAGTGGAATTATGCGCAATAAGGTCTTTGACTATAGTTTTCTTGCGCTGGGACTGCTTATCCAGGTTGTTACGTTTTATCTGGCGAACGCCCTTCCTATCAGGGAAGGGATAGGGGTAGGCTATCTCAGTCTTATCAGCGGCTGTCTGGGAGTCTGCTCAGTGGTGTTGACGGCGCAAGGTAACATCCTTTTTTTTGTCTTTGGTTTTGCGCAGGTACTGACTTACACATGGCTCTGCGTCGCCCAACGGTTCTACGCAGAGATAGCGATCAATGTCTATTATTTCATCACCATGATCTATGGTGTCTATGCTTGGCGTCAACGGCTTCACAAGCCCGATGGCTCTTCATCGTCAAGTACGATTATCCCCAACCGTCTCTCTGTCCGTACGTTGCTCCTGATTATCGTGCTTACGTTGTTGGGCTCATGGCTGGCGGGATGGGGGCTGGCAGCATGGACCGATGATACGCAGCCTTACTTGGATGCATTTACAACAGTACCAGCGCTGGTAGCGCAGGTACTGATGATTCTTGTCTATCGCGAGCACTGGTTCTTATGGCTGGCGGTGGATATTTTCAGCGTAGTGCTATGGCTGCGGGCGGGCGATTACTGCATGGCGGCGCAGTATATCTTCTGGTGCGCCAACTGCCTCTACGGCCTCAAACGCTGGCAATCGCTAACCCCTAATCTCTAACTAACCCACTCACTCCCTCTCATTCGGCATCTTCAGCGAATAGAGGATAGCCTCCATCTGCCGCAAGGCATTGCGTTTCTTTTGTCCGGCGGCATAGAGAAAAGTCTCTGCGGTCACTACGCGCCCGTTCACTTGGTCCAGGCGGGTCAGACTGACGAACGGTCCGCCCATTGCTTCGCCGTCCAGTATTTTCCATAGTCCGCGTGTCTCCATGGCATAGAAACCGCCTACGGTATCCCGTAATGCCGCCACTTGACGCGTCACAGGCGGGAAATGCTTGTATTCCGTACCCATATGACTACCGGGCACTTGGGCTGTTACCAGCCGTCCCAGCACCTCATTGCGCATAGCGATGACAGACTCGTTGCTGAACTGCTCTTGCGCCGTGTACGGATAACTGTACACCATGATATCTTTGCGCATCGGACCTTTGTTGTTGCAGCACCATAGCACGTCCACGGAGTCTCCGCTTTCCACTTTCATCTTTACACTTTCCACTAACACATAGTCCTCAGGAATCAGCATGTCATACCCTTGTTTCTGCAGTATCGCGCGCGCGTCCTTATTTGTATTTGCGCGATAGAAAGAGAGTTGTCGGCTCAACTCCTCGCGCACGAACCATTCGCGTATCTGTTCACCGTGCGACTGCCAATAAGTGGCTGCGGTCTCATCATCCGGTGCCTGCAGACGACATACGACCTGCGGCTTGGACCATACATTACGGGACTTGAGTACACGTACCTGCGTGTATTTGTTTTTATTGATGTCCAGGATGAGAATGTTACGCGTCGATTTGAAAAAATCGTCAAACTGCGCAACGGGAACGGCGGTAACCACAAAATACGGCTCCATCTGCGGCAGACCGTACATGTCAGCACCCATTGTCTCCACCACCGCCTCTTTCGCGGCTCCTTGGTTGCTTACCACCAGACATTCGTAAATAGTGCCGGTAGCCGAAGTGAGCAAACGCTCGCTGTTGCTACCGCAACTCATCATAACCAGCGCACACAGCGCCATACCGAGAATTCGTTTCATAGCAATCTATTTTGGGCGCAAAATTAGTAAAAAATTATGAAATAAGCAAAAAAAGGCGAAAATATTTGCGAGATTGCAAAAAATATACTACTTTTGCACCGAATTATTATATGCAATCTTACAACACAATGACGTTATTTACAGATTTTGTATTCCTTACCAACGAGATGGAGGGTTTCCGTTATTGCCGGGAGACGCGTACTACGTCCTCTTCGACGATGACGGTGTTGCTATGCAAGGCCGGTCATATCGATGTTTATTATCGCGGGGAGATGATTCGTATCGGCAAGAACGACCTCTTCATCCGAATCCCGGATTTTAATCATGAGTTAGGTCCGTATGAGGCGGCGCCGGATTTCCAGTTCTCGCAGGTTACGATAAGTGCGGAGATCTTCTCGCAGATTATGTTCGAGCACATGCGCGTGGAACCGCAGTGGTGGCAGAAGCAGGAATATCTCAAGCAGCACCCGATTTTCCAAACCAATGAGCGCGTGCGGGATATCTGCGATACTTATTTCCAATTGCTCATTCTTCAGCTGCAGGGCAACCAGACGGATTATCGCACGCAGATCCAGAAACTGATTGCACGCGGTGCTACCATGGAGATTCTCAATTATATTGACCAACTGGCGGTGCTGGATAAGGAGCAGGAGATGCGTCTGTCCACCAACCAGAGCGATTATACGTTCCATCGCTTTATGCAGTTGCTGCAGGAGCACCCGCATGAACGTGAGGTTCAGTGGCATGCTAAGCAACTCAAGATCACTCCCAAATATCTGTCCGAGATATGCAAGGAGCGCAGCGGTAGGTCTGCCAGCGAATGGATTGCGGATGTGACGGTAGCGGAGTTGAAACATTACTTGCGTAATACCACATTGCCTATCCGCGAGGTAGCGCGTGTGATGGATTTCCCCAATGCCAGTTTCTTCTGCCAGTACACCAAGAAACATACAGGCCTCACGCCTAACCATTTCCGAAAGGAGAGACAGGGATAAAAAAAGCGACCGTGGGTCGCTTTTTTATTTGTCATTTGTCATTTGCCATTTGTTTGTCATTTGAGATTAGTTACCACGCGAACAACGGGTGTTGATTCATCTCGCGGTTCACTTCCTCGCGAACCATCTTAATGACTTGATCATCCGGACTGACTGCTGCAGGCTGACTGTTGGCGGCTGTTAACACACGGTCAATCAGTTCCACTATCCATTCCATCCGGTCTTCTTTCAGTCCGCGGGTGGTGATGGCCGGTGTACCGAACCGCAGTCCGGAGGTTTGGAAAGCGGAGCGGCTGTCGAACGGAACCATGTTCTTGTTTGTCGTGATATCTGCGCTCACCAAAGCCTGTTCGGCTATTTTGCCTGTCAGGTCCGGGAATTTGGTCCGCAGGTCAATGAGCATGGAGTGGTTGTCTGTACCTCCGGAGATGACCTTGTATCCTTTGTCTATGAATGCTTGCGCCATCACGGCCGCGTTCAGTTTGACCTGACGCTGGTAAACCTTGAAATCCTCCGTGAGCGCTTCGCCGAAAGCCACTGCTTTGGCTGCTATCACATGCTCCAGCGGTCCGCCTTGTGTGCCGGGGAAAACAGCTGAGTCGAGTAGGGCGCTCATTTTCTTTATTTCCCCTTTCGGCGTCGTCTTTCCCCACGGGTTATCGAAATCCTTGCCCATCAGGATGATACCTCCGCGCGGACCGCGCAGCGTCTTATGCGTCGTGCTCGTTACTATATGCGCATGCTTGAGTGGGTTCTCCAACAGTCCGGCGGCAATCAGTCCTGCCGGGTGCGCCATGTCCACCATGAAGATAGCACCTATCTCATCTGCCACGCGGCGGATACGCGCATAATCCCACTCGCGGCTGTAAGCACTCGCACCGGCTATTATCAGCTTCGGTTTGTGCGAGCGCGCTTTCAACTCTAAATCGTCATAATCGACACGACCTGTCTCTTCCTTCAGATCATAACCTATTGCATTGAACATCAGTCCGCTGAAGTTAACCGCCGAGCCGTGACTCAGGTGACCGCCGTGACTGAGGTTAAGACCCATGAAAGTGTCACCCGCTTTGAGGCAGGCCATGAAAACAGCCATGTTTGCCTGCGCACCGCTGTGGGGTTGCACGTTCACATAAGCCGCATTATATAGTTTCTTCAGCCGCTCGCGAGCGATATCTTCCGCGATGTCCACTATCTCGCATCCTCCGTAGTAACGGTGTCCGGGATAACCCTCCGCGTACTTGTTCGTCAGCACGCTGCCCATCGCTTCCATCACTTGGTCGCTCACGAAGTTCTCGCTCGCAATCAGTTCGATACCTTTGCTCTGACGCTCACGCTCGCGGCGGATAACGTCGAAAATCTCATTGTCTCGATGCATATGCTTCTTATTTGATGAATTCGGGCACAAAGATACAAAAAAATTTGCACATGTCAAAACAATTTTGTAATTTTGCACGATTTTTTGATAAATAGTCCTATTATGGCTTTGAAAGAGAATATACAGTCTTTGCTGGCTCAGGTGAGCGATATCAAGGCTTCTAATGCCGAGGAAATCGAGGCGCTGCGTATCAAATACCTCAGTAAGAAAGGCGAGATTACCGCCCTTTTTAACGAGTTTCGTACTGTGGCTCCGGAGGAGAAACGCGAGCTTGGTCAGCTCCTTAATCAGCTTCGCCAGACGGCGGAGACACGCATTAATGACCTGCGCGAGCAAATCAGCAATCAGCAGTCAGCAATCAGCAATCAGCAATTAGACCTCACCCGCACGCCGGACCCTATTGCGCTCGGTACGCGTCACCCGCTGTCCCTTGTTCGCGAGGAGATTATCGATATCTTCTCCCGCATCGGTTTTACTGTAGCAGAGGGACCGGAGGTGGAGGATGACAAGCATGTATATGGCATGCTCAATTTTGCACCTGAGCACCCCGCGAGAGATATGCAGGATACGTTCTTTATCGAGAAAGAGATAGGTATTCAGAAACCGACGGATGTGCTGCTTCGCTCGCATACTTCGTCTGTCCAGACGCGCGTCATGACCAGCCAGAAACCGCCTATCCGTGTTCTCTGTCCGGGGCGCGTCTATCGTAATGAAGCTATCTCCGCACGTGCACATTGTTTCTTCCATCAGGTTGAGGGATTGTATATCGATAAGAATGTCAGCTTTGCTGACCTGCGCGAAGCGCTGCTCTATTTCTCCAAGGAGATGTTCGGACCCGAGACTAAGATTCGCCTCCGTCCTTCTTATTTCCCCTTCACGGAGCCGAGCGCTGAGATGGATATCTCCTGTAATATATGCGGCGGCAAGGGCTGCTCGTTCTGCAAAGGTACCGGTTGGGTGGAGATTCTTGGTTGCGGAATGGTGGACCCGAATGTGCTGGAAGCCTGCGGTATCGACAGCAAGGAGTATAGCGGTTTCGCTTTCGGTATGGGTGTTGAGCGTATCACCAACCTCAAATACCGTGTCAAGGACCTGCGTCTCTTCTCCGAGAACGACATCCGCTTCCTTCGTCAGTTCGAGAGCTGCTAACAAAATCCAAATAAATTTGCATTTTCTTGCTAAAATCCTTGTATATTCCAAATATTTGTAGTAATTTTGCAGCCGATTTTGCGCCCATGAGCGAGAAAAGCCACTATATCATCGATTTGTCACGCCTGTCTGTTGGCACTCATTCGTTTGATATTCAGTTAGATAACGATTTCTTTGCATCCTTGGAGAAGTCGGAAATACTAAGTGGACAAGTGGCAGCTAAAGCGACGCTTAATCTCCGGGAGGAGGACTATCAGCTCAGCATTGCAGTTCACGGAACTGTCTTTGTTGTGTGTGATAGATGCCTTGACCCGATGGGCATAGACATCAATGCTTCGGAGACGATGTCTCCAAGTGATGAAATGATCGCGACAGAGTCGCTCAATGATGAGCTTGACCTCTCTTGGCTCGCGTATGAAATAGTAAGTATCAATATTCCGCTCGTGCATAGTCACCAGCCGGGTGAGTGCAATAAGCAAATGGAACTTCTCCTCCATAATCACCTTTGTGCCGAGCAGGAACCCGATGTTGATAGTGATATAGAATAACGTATTGTACAATAATTAATCCCTCCTCACTGGCTAGGAGGCGTCCTCAAACCTAGCGAGGAATGCTAGTGAAACGATATTCCGAGCTAAGAGCGAGGGCAAGGCGAAAATTCTCATGAGCGACGAGGTCGCGAATTGTATTGAGCCTTAGCCAGCGCGAAATGGCACATCCTAAAAGAAGACAATCACACACCAGACAAGCAAAACGTCGTACTCATGACGTAGTGAAAGCTCCGACACTGGCAACATGCCCGAACTGCGGCGCTCTTCACATCTACCACACCGTATGCCCCAGCTGTGGTTACTACCGTGGTAAACTGGCCATCGAGAAAGCAGAAGCTTGATTCGAAAAGAATGGTGAAAAATGAAAGGTGAAAGGAGTATTTATTCCTTTTGCCTTTTCGCTTTACTTAATCATGCGTGCGTGAGCACGTACGCGGCTCGTGAGAGTCGCCTCGGAAAAATAAAAGTGGAAAGTTAAAAGTTAAAAGTAAAAAGTTATGTTTGATTACAACAACAATGGAGACCGTCGTCCCAGACCGCGTTTCTCCAGAGAAGAGGGACAGTCGCGTCCGCGTTTCCAGCGTGACGGCGAACAGCGTCCTCGTTTCCAAAAAGAAGAGGGACAGTCGCGCCCGCGTTTCCAGCGTGACGGCGAACAGCGCCCGCATTTCCATCGCGACGGCGAGAATCAGAACCGTCCTCAGCGCTCTTTCGGCGGCAAACGTCCGCAGCGCAATAATAATCTCTATTCGCACCACAAACAGCAGACTTATCGTCAGCAAAACGAAGACCCGACGAAACCAGTACGTCTGAATAAATACCTGGCGAATGCCGGCATATGCAGCCGTCGCGAAGCCGATGATTTTATTCAGGCCGGTGTTATCACGGTCAACGGCCAGGTGGTGGATAATCTCGGTGCCAAAGTGCTGCCGACCGATGAGGTGCGATTCCATGACCAACCCGTTCGCCGCGAACGGAAGGTATATATTCTGCTGAATAAACCTAAGAACACCGTTACCACAACCGATGACCCGCAAGAGCGTCATACGGTGATTGATATCGTGCGCAATGCATGCGCCGAGCGTATCTATCCGGTTGGACGTCTGGACCGCAACACTACGGGTGTGCTGCTCCTGACCAACGACGGTGACCTGGCAGCCAAACTGACCCATCCCAAATTCAACAAGAAGAAGATTTACGCCGTGACGCTCGACCGCGAACTGGACGAAGTGGACGAGGCTATCATACGGACAGGTGTGATCCTCGATGACGAGCGTATCATCCCCGATGCACTGGAGTTTCCCAAAGAGGACCGTCGCCATATAGGCCTGGAGATACACTCCGGACAAAACCGCGTGGTAAGACGTATCTTCGAGAAAGTGGGGTATAAGGTCGTTAACCTCGACCGCGTGTCCTTCGCCGGACTGACGAAGAAAAACGTAGGTCGCGGCAAATGGCGCTTCCTCACACCCAAAGAGGTAGCGTTCCTCCAGATGGGACAATTTTAACAATTAACAATTAGCAATTAGCACTTGAAACGTTCGTTTCACTACATATTATTTGCCATCACGGTAGCTCTGGCTGTCGTATCCGGCATTCTGATGTTCCATACGAACGTCAATGCGGATATGACCAAGTATCTGCCGGACAAATCTCAGATGAAGCGTGGCTTGGAGATTGTCACCTCTGAGTTCGGTTCGTCAGCGCAGATGTCCGGCGCCGACGTGCATGTGATGTTCGAAGGGATGAGTCCCAAAGAGGTGCCGGGTATCCGCACCCTTCTGGAGGCTTATCCAGACGTGCAGAGCGTCAATTATCGCTACAGCTCGGACAGCACCCACACGGTCTTTGACCTGGATGTGCCGAAATCGGTGGACCAGAAATCGCTGGGTAGGCAGATCAGTAACCGTTTCGGTGGAAACTGCGTAGTGGAGACCAGCCAGGACGGAGCCACACCGCCTGTATCGGTGATTATCATCGCAGCGGTGATGATTATGCTGGTGCTGTTCCTGATGGCGCAGTCTTGGTTCGAACCGGTAGTCATTCTGGTGACAGCCGGTCTGGCGATAGTGCTAAACATGGGAACCAACGCGCTGCTACCTTCCGTCTCTATCACCACAAATTTCATCGGTTCGATACTGCAGGCGGTACTTTCGCTCGATTATTGTATTGTGCTGTTGAACCGTTACCGTCAGGAGCAGGATGAGCATACAGACCGCCGTACGGCAGGTGTGGCGGCTAACAGAGCAATTAAGAAAGCCGCGCCATCTATTCTCTCGTCGGCTTTGACGACTGTCGTCGGACTGTTGATGCTCTGTTTCATGCGCCTGAAGATAGGTGCGGACATGGGTATCGTGCTTGCCAAAGGTGTAATCTGTTCGCTCATATGCACCTTCACCGCCATGCCGGCACTGATGCTTCTTTTCCGCCGCACCATCAACAAAACAGCGAAGAAAGCATATGTACCTCCGACCGACAAGTTGGCGCAGTTCGTCACTTCGCATAAGATAACCATGGCCGTTGGAGCTGTGCTCCTTTTTGCCGCGTCTGCGGTTCTGTCAAGGCATACCACAATCTTCTTCTCCGCTGAGGCGCCGTCGAAGATAGAAGAGGTCTTCCCGTCGCCGAACCCCTTTGTGTTAGTATATGATACGCAGGACGAAGACTCGGTTTATACACTGGTGGACAGCCTGATGGCGCAACCGGGTATTCAGTCTGTCATCTCGTATCCTACGCTCATGAGTCGTCCGCTGACGCCGATGGAGATGACCAGCCATGTACATTCGCTTCTGACGAATTTCAAGGACCTGATGCCGGCCGGTGCGTCGGTGCCGTCAGAGGCGCTTGAGGTGCTCAAACCAGACATGGTGCAACTTGTCTATTATATGGAGGCGTACCCGGAACGTAAGAACCAATTGTCGTTCCCGGACATGGCGCGCTTCCTTCATACGCACGTCGCCTCCAACCCTCTCTTCTCCGCTTATCTGGACGATGAGATGAAAGGGCAGATAGAACTGCTGCAGTCCATGCTCGATGTGCCCGGAGAAAAAGAGGAATTAAAGAGTGAAGGAGTGAAGGAGTTAAAGAGTGAAGGAGTGAAGGAGAAATCCCCAATGTCAAATGATAAATCTCAAATATCAAATGACGATGACTCGGTAATCGTTTTACCTCGTGAGACGATAGCGCCTCTGACTTCTGATCCTCTAAGCTCTCATCCTCTCCCCGTCGACTCGGTTGATATGCCGTCGATTGATATCGATAAGATTGCCGTTGTTCCGTTCATTGAGCGTCTGAACGCCCGCCAGACTTCGGCAGCATCGGTGGAGATGCGCAAACTGACGGATACGGCGGCTATACGTCTTCCGATGTCCGTGAGCGAGATGTCTATTTTCATGGGTTCAACGCTTATCCAAACGCGGTTGGTGTACGGTTATGCTCCGGGACATGTGACCAAACTGAGTCCGCTTCAGTACGTCCATCTGCTGGTGGATGACCTTTTCCAGCGTCCTGGTCTGGCTGGTATGATTTCTGACGAGCAGCGTACGATGCTTGGTCAGCGTGCGCATCTCATGGACCTGGCGGATGCTAATGCATCTCTGACTCCTCCGGACCTGAACCGTATGTTGCGCGCGTTCGGCATAGACTCTTTTACGGACGATGAACTGATAGCGATGGCCCGTCCTCCGAAAAAGGAACCTCTCAACACTAATCCTTCCACCTCCGACCCCTCTGCTATCGCAGCTATTCCTTCGGAATCACTGGTGTCTTCGCTGGCAGATATCCAGTCCGCTCTTCACAGCACCGACACGGCGAGAGCCGCTGTGCCGGAGCAGAAAAAGATTACAGAACCATCGGTAGCCGCTAAACCCAGCGGTCCAAGCCGGGCGGATCAACAGGCAGAGTTATTCACCGAACTGATGTTCGGAGGTAAGACCTATACTTCTGATCAGATGGCGAAACATCTCGCGCGGCTGATGAAGTTATCGGGTGTCAAAGCGGACCCTGTGACGCCGGCACAGATGTCGCTGCTCTATGATTATTATGGTTCGGTCTATAGCGCTTCCGATACGCTGCGCATGGGTCTCGAGCCGATGTTGGCATATGTTTGCGACACGCTCGTTTATGACCCGCGTCTGGCAGATATACTGCCCGATTCGGTGCAGACGCAAGCCACTTCTATCCATGAGCAGATGAACGACGGGTTAGGGCAGTTACGCAAACCCGACCATTCGCTGCTTGTCGTTCTCTCGTCGCTCCCTGTGGAGTCTCCGGAGACCTATGCTTTCGTAGATACCCTCACGGCGCTGGCGGACGCACGGATGCCTCATGAGCATTATTATGTGGGCGAGTCGGTGATGTACGCGGAGATGCGGGCGGGCTTTGACCATGAGATGAGTGTGGTAACGCTGCTCACGATACTCGCTATCTTCCTCATCGTAGCCATCACGTTCCGTTCCGTCATCGTGCCGACGATACTCGTTGTGACGGTGATGACGGCGGTGTATGTCAATGTAGTGGTGGCCGGTCTGGTGTCCGGACAGATGCTTTATCTGGCGTACCTCATCGTGCAGGCCATCCTCATGGGTGCGACTATCGATTATGGTATTCTCTTCGCCAATTATTACCGCGAGGGACGTAAGACCATGCTGCAGCAAGACGCCGTCTGCGCAGCATATAACGGCTCCAAACGTACTATCCTTACGTCCGGTCTGATTATGGTTCTCGGCCCGGGTGCGATGGCGTTAGCTATTGATGATGTGATGATCAGTAATATAGTCGGCTGTCTGGCCGTTGGCGCTTTTATGGCAGTCGTACTGACCCTTTTCGTCGTGCCTGCTGTGCTTGTCGCCCTGGATAGGATGGTTGTCTATGGTAAGCAAAACCGCTACACCGGCGAAGAACCGCCAACCACTAACAGCTAACCACTAACAGCTAATAACTTGACCGAAGATCAAACATATGAAACTGTCATCACGCCGCGTGACAAACTGCTGGCGCTGGATTGGAAAGAACTGTGGCGTTATCGCGACATGTTCATTCTTTTCGTCGAGCGTAATTTTCGTACGGCGTACAAACAGACTATTCTCGGTCCTCTGTGGTTCATCATCACGCCGGTGCTGTCTGTTATCGTCTATGTGACGGTGTTCGGCGGTATAGCGAATATCCCGACGGACGGCATTCCGCCTATTCTCTTTTATCTGCTTGGTATCTCCGTCTGGGGCTATTTCGCCAGTTGTCTGAGCTCCACGTCCAACTCATTTGTGACGAATGCGGATATATTCGGTAAGGTCTATTTCCCGCGTATCATCATGCCTCTTGTGGCGGTGACGACGAACCTGTTGTCTTTTGCTATCCAACTGGCTATCTTCGCGGCATTTTATATCTACTATGCAGCTACGGGCACGGAACTGACTATCCATTGGCAGATTGTCCTTTTCCCGCTGTTAGTCATCTTGTTAGCCTTGATGGCCGTGGGGTTCGGAATGATTTTTTCATCCATGACCACCAAGTATCGTGATCTGCAGATTATGCTGGCGAAAATAATATCCCTCTGGGTGTATGTCACGCCGGTTATTTATCCGCTGAGTATGGTGACGAACCCCAAACTGCATCTGGCGATGAGTCTTAATCCCGTCACACCGGTGATGGAGGCTATGAAATATGCGCTGCTCGGACAAGGTCAGTTCTCCTGGCTGTGGCTGGGTTATAGCGCCGCTTTCACGGCCCTGCTGCTTGTCTTCGGACTGATGCTGTTTAACAAAGTGCAGAAATCATTTATGGATACCGTGTAGCCATAGGCTACAAGTGATCGAATGATACGCCAAGGGCGTGGTTACGCGGCAGGCCGCGTGGCTGCGCAAAGCGCAAAAAAACACGACGAAGTCGTAGCCACAACAAAGTTGTAACAATTATAACTTAGAACTTTTGATCAAAGATCAAACATATTGGACAACAGAGATCACGCCTAAGTCGTTTGCTCGCGGACTAGGTTTGCGCGAGTTATGGCAGAAGCGCTACTTGATCTGGCTGTTTATCAAGCGTGATATCACGGTTCAGTTCAAGCAGACGATCTTCGGCATGGGGTGGTATTTCATCTCGCCGCTTTTCTCGATGTTCATGTATATCATCGTGTTTGGCCGCATCGCCGGCATACCTACTGATGATATCCCGCAGCCGGTGTTCTACCTCTCCGGCATATGCCTTTGGGAGTATTTCTCCGAGTGCCTGACGGCGGTGTCGAATACGTTCCAGACCAATGCTAATCTGTTTGGTAAGGTCTATTTCCCGCGACTTGTTTCGCCCGTCTCGGTGGTGATATCCAAGATGTTCCGTTTCTCGCTGCAACTCGGTACGTTTATCATCGTCTATCTGCTCTTTGTTTTCAAGGGTGTTCATCTGTGCCCGAACTGGTATATCTTCCTTTTCCCGGTGCTGATAGCACTCATCCAAGGCATAGCCTTGGGACTCGGACTCATTGTCTCTTCGCTGACCACCAAATACCGTGATTTGACGAATTTCTTCGGCGTCTTTGTTTCTCTCTGGATGTACGCCACGCCTATTGTCTATCCGCTCAGTTATGTCACTAATCCGACGCTGCACAAGATCATGCTTTTCAACCCCATGACTGCCATCATCGAGACCTTCAAATACGGAGCTTTCGGTGCCGGTGAGTTCAGTTGGCAAGCCCTGGGTTACAGTGCTCTCTGCACATTGGTTCTGCTGGTTATCGGCATCTTCATGTTCAACCGCAAGCAGAAATCGTTCATCGATACGATATAGCCTTTGGCTATAAGTGATTAGCCATTAGCCATTAGTAATTAGCCATAAAGCCACCATGAGAGATTATCATAAAATAGATGTATGGAAGCGGAGTCATCAGTTGACAGTAAAGATATACAAGGTAACTGAGACTTATCCCAAAGATGAAATATTCGGCTTAACTTCCCAAATTCGCAGAGCAATGTCGTCGGTCCCCACAAATATTGCGGAGGGCTGCGGACGGAATAGCGATGCCGAGTTATTTAATTTTCTTAATATAGCGTCTGGTTCGGCATCGGAAGTTGAGTATCAACTAGTATTATCCAAGGAACTCGGATATATCGACGAATCGGTAGCGACCGAATTGTTAAAAGAGATAACCGAAATTCGAAAAATGCTTGGCTCATACATGAGAAAACTAAAAGCTAACAACTAACAACTAACAGCTAACAACTAACAGCTAACAACTAACAACTAACAGCTAACAACTAACAGCTAACAGCTAACAGCTAACAGCTAACAACTAACAACTAACCACTAACAACTAACAACTAACATCTAAAATCAGCATATGTTAACGAAAATCTTCAGTGCCTCGCCTGTCGGCATCGACGCGGTGCCGGTAACGATAGAGGTACATGCGGTGCCGGGCTTTGACTTCACGCTTGTCGGCCTTCCGGATAATGCTGTCAAAGAGTCGCATGAACGTATCCTTGCGGCGCTGACGGTTAATGGGCTGGATATGCTGCATCACTCTTATACGATTAACATGGCTCCGGCGGATATCAAGAAAGAAGGGGCGGCGTTCGACCTGCCGCTGGCGGTGGGTATGTTAGCCGGAGCTGAGAAACTGAAGACCAGAGAACTGGCGCACTATATGATCATGGGCGAACTCTCGTTAGACGGCTCGCTGCAACCTATCCGCGGCGCACTGCCTATTGCACTCTGTGCCCGCAAAGAAGGCTTCAAAGGACTTATCCTGCCTGCCGCTAATGCCGCTGAAGCTGCGGTGGTGGAGGGACTCGAAGTCTATGGACTCAACGACCTGATGGATGTCATTCATTTCTTCAACGGAGAGCCTAAAGATGCACTCAATCCGGAAGATACGTTTGCTCCCACGCATATCGATACACAAGCGTTGTTTGATGAACTGGCTTTCCCGTCGGACCTGGATTTTGCGGACGTGCGCGGACAGTTCAAAGTGCGTCGGGCCGTGGAGATAGCAGCTGCCGGAGGACATAACATGCTGATGGTCGGGCCTCCGGGTGCCGGCAAATCGATGATAGCCAAACGCATCCCGTCTATCCTGCCGCCGCTCACGCTCGAAGAAGCACTCGAGACAACAAAAATCCATTCGATTGCCGGTCTGATGAATAAAAGGCAGGGCGCGCAAGGAGCTCTTATCGTTCAGCGACCTTTCCGTTCTCCTCATCATACGATTACCGATGTAGCCCTTGTGGGCGGCGGCACGAACCCTCATCCGGGGGAGATATCCTTGGCTCATAACGGCGTGCTCTTCCTTGACGAACTGCCGGAGTATAAACGTTCTGTTTTGGAAGTGATGCGTCAGCCTTTGGAGGACCGGCATATCACCGTGGCGCGGGCAAAAGACACCGTCAGTTATCCGGCGTCGTTCATGCTCGTGGCAGCGATGAACCCTTGTCCCTGCGGGCATTATGGAGAGAATAACCCCGCTCATCCCTGCACCTGTACGCCGGCGCAAGTGCACCGCTATCTATCCAAGATAAGCGGGCCTCTATTGGACCGTATCGATATCCAATGCGAGATAGAAGCAGTGCCGTATGAGCAGTTGCGAGATACCCAACCGGGCGAGTCGTCGGCCGCGATGAGAGAACGGGTTCTCAAGGCACGGGCAATCCAGACGGAGCGGTTCCAACATAGCCGGCTTGTCCATTGCAACGCCATGATGAATTCGAAGATGGTGCGGCAGTATTGTGCACTGGATGAAGAGTGCGATAAACTCTTTGAGTTTACTATGTCCAAACTGGGACTCTCTGCACGTGCGTATGACCGTATCCTCAAAGTCGCACGCACGATAGCCGATATCGAAGGTTCACCGGCTATCCGGAAGGCGCATCTGCTCGAAGCTATCTCTTATCGTTCGCTTGACCGCTCCACCTGGGCCGGCTGAACAATTAGCAATTAGCATTACGCAGCTTTATCTGCATCATTAAACTGCAAAGCAGAGAAGGGGGCAATCGACGCAGTCGAAATTTAAATTTTACATATATGCTACAAATTGGAGACAAGATGCCGGCATTTTGTGCGGCAGACGAGACTGGGAAGATGGTTACAAACCACGACTTGATTGGTAAGAAAACAGTCATTTATTTTTACCCGAAAGATTCCACGCCCGGCTGTACGGCTGAGGCATGTAACATCCGTGATAACTACCATGCTTTTTTAGCACAAGGATATCAAGTATTCGGTGTAAGCAAGGATAGCCAAATGTCACATATCAAGTTTAAGGAAAAATACGACTTGCCTTTCCCTCTTTTGAGCGATCCGACAACTCAGATGCTGCAAGCCTTTGGCGCTTGGGGAGAAAAATATAACTATGGGAAAGTTAGCATGGGAACGTTGAGGAAGACCTTTGTTTTTGATGCTGAAGGAATCTTAGAACGTATCATCGAAAAAGTGGATACCAAGAACCATGCGGCCCAGATCTTGTGAATAAAACGGCGTTTCTACTCGCAAAATCAACATTTTTTTTAGATTTTCCCATATATATTTGCATATATGGGATTTTTTTTATATTTTTGCGGTCAAATTTTTTGTGCACACATATACACTCGCATACGTACGGGATAACCTTGGAGAACGAAATCAAAAATATCAACCCTCGTCTGATTCGACTGATTAAGGCAATCGGAACGGAGACATTAACCCGCCGCGGTATCTGCGGCAATATGGACTTGCGATGCCGCAGAAGTTTATGGGATAACTACATCATCCCTGCGAGAGAGGAAGGATATGTGGAAATGATTTATCCGGAGCACCCTAGTAGTCTGGACCAAGCATACCGATTGACACCCAAGGGTCTCGCGTTGTTTGAGACCTTGCAAGGGGCCGGCGAGTGAGCCGTGCTACCTGATTTGACATTTTGTGCTCTGCAAACGCGCATAGCGAAATTGTTTTTGGCATTTTTGTTAGAACGCAGTTCGTGTTTTCGTAAGCAGCCGAACTCCTAATAATTAATGGCTAGCAACTAAACACTTTTTATGTTTATGGCAGTGTTGATTTGGGTTTATTTTCCTCATTGCAAGGCTGCGCGTTTTCGGTTACCTAATATTTTGTGAGGGTACAGGCAGGGTACAGGTAGGGTGCAAGTAGGGTACAGGCAGGGTGTGTGAGAAAATAAAAGAAAGAGACAAGACAAGATATATGAGCAATAATATTGCGATAGAATTTGAACATGTCTCCAAGCAATATAGGCTTGGACTAGTGTCAACGAAGACATTGAGTCACGATATAAGACGGTTTTGGATTACTAATGTGTTGCATCGTGAGGACCCGTATCTCAAGATCGGCGAGACGAATGATCGTTCCACCCGTGGGACGAGCGAATACGTCTGGGCGCTAAGGGATATTGATTTCAAGGTCGAGCAAGGTGATGTAGTAGGCATCATCGGCAAGAACGGTGCCGGCAAATCCACTTTGCTCAAACTCCTCTCCCGTGTCACTGGTCCTACGACCGGCACTATTCGTGCCCATGGCCGTATCGGCTCCTTGCTGGAAGTCGGCACAGGTTTCCATGGCGAGATGACGGGTAGGGAGAATATCTTCATGAACGGTGCCATCCTTGGTATGACGAGAAATGAGATCCAAGCCAAACTGGATGAGATCATCGATTTTTCCGGCTGTGAACGCTATATTGACACCCCTGTCAAACGTTATTCCTCCGGTATGACGGTGCGCTTAGGCTTCGCCGTAGCAGCCTTTCTGGAGCCGGAGATACTCGTTGTGGACGAAGTACTCGCCGTAGGCGACGCGGAGTTCCAAAAGAAAGCCATCGGCAAGATGAAAGACGTCTCCCAAGGCCAAGGCCGCACCGTCCTTTTCGTGAGTCATAATATGCAAAGTGTTCAAAGCTTGTGTACACGAGGAATAGTGCTGGAGAAAGGTCAAGTGGCATTTGATGGTGATGTATCCAGTGCCATCAATCGTTATTTGGAGGGAGAAGTCCCGATGAAGAAGTATGTAAATCCGCAGCCGGATACGGCAAAGCAGATGGAACTGCTGAGTGCTGAGGTTAAACCCGCAGAAGGCGATGTGTTCATGGTTTCCAAAGCAGTGGATTTTCAGATGGTGATTCGGATCAATCATCCGGTTGTGCGGTTATGCGCAGGATTCAGTTTGTTCAGTTCGCGCAATACTCCGATAGCTCGTGTGGACTTCAATGATTTCAATGGCATTCGTACATTGGAGCCGGGAGTGTATGAGTTTAATTATCGAATACCGGCATATACCTTGTCCAACGGAACTTATCGAATTTGCATGGATTTGGAGGATCTGAATGTGAAATGCTATGTGGAGGGTTTGGATTTGGTATTTGAAATGCACTTGGATGAAGACTCTACGGAGAATTTCTATAAAGAGACATCACCGAAAGCGACATCAGTGGTTCGTGCCAACTGGTTGGCAGAATGGCATCAGTTAGCATAAGAGGCAGATACATGGAAAAAGAGAATAGCATATTACAACGAGTATTGAAGGCTGTGGGTTATTATGCAGTCAAGTCCAAGTGGCGTCAGAAACGTACCATTGAGCAGTGGGCGAGAGAAGATGCTGCAAGGAGAGAAGCGTTGAAGCAAGATATACTTGCGATAAAAGGTCGTGTGCTGCCGGAAGTTAAAGAGAAGGGTAATCTCACCGTTTCGCTGACGACTCATGGTCGGCGTGTGGCTGATTTCGCACCATTTTCGATATGCGGCATATTGAAGCAGACGAAGTTGCCTTATCGAATAGTTCTTAATCTGGATAAGACTAAATGGAGTGATGCGGAGTTGCCTGATTTGATTAAAAGGTTACAAGTAGCAGGATTGGAAGTGAACTATTGCGAAGATGTGGGGCCGCATACGAAGTTCTTACCTGCATTGGAAAAGTATCCGGATGATGTGATAGTGACTATTGATGACGATATCGTATATAGCGAAACAATGATTGAGCAACTATGGCACGAATATGAGCATTCGGATAAACGGACTATCATTTGTCACAAGGCACGTGCCATAAGACGCGATGCAGAAGGGAAGTTGTTGCTATATTCGCAGTGGCAGGATGGCTATGACACAGAGGGACTTAAAGCAGCAGTAGGCACATTATCGCCATACGGGTTTAGGGGAGTGCTCTATCCGCCGCATATCTTCTCGAAAGAGGTGTTCAATGCAGATGTCTATCGCAAAATATGTCCGAAGGCGGATGACATATGGTTTACGATAGTTGAGTTGTTAGATGGCATCGCTGTGAAGTCGATAGAACATTTGCATAGCGAATATCATGATATCGATAGAGTTAATGAATTTACAGCAGCAGGATCGGACGCGTTGCATTTCCAAAACTCAGCTCAGGGGCAGAATGATGTGCAGTTAGCAGCATTAAAGAAGCATTATGATTTGTAAGGCGATAAAGAAGATACTAAATATATCGGATGTGCAGAAAACATGGTTGGTATTCGCCCTGTTCGCACTGACTATATTCGTTAAGTGCGTGCTATTTCATTGGTTTTGCTTCCAGTCCATCCTTATTTCTGCATTATGGAAAGCGCCACTTCAATTTATGCTATTCTATTTGCCGAAGTTGGCACCTGCAATTGTGATTGCTAGTTTTGTGCTGATAAGCAAGAAGGGATGGTGGACGGTTGTGGTGAGCGTGCTTTTGGATACATGGATGTTAGCTAATTTGATTTACGTGAGGGCTAACGAAACGTTCCTGAATCTGGATGCAATAGGCATGGCCGGGAATATGCATGGCTTCTGGGGATCGGTGGAGACCTATTTCAATAAAGCATATCTTTTGTTCTATGTCATAACGATAGTGTATGCGCTCTGTTTGATTTTATTGCGAAATAAAGAAAACAGAAGATTATGGCGTGCATTTGGGATAACGATAGCGATAGGTTTGTTATTGCATTTGGCGGGACATATCAATGAGTATAGGAATAGTCCGAGCGAAGACAGTGCAGATGAGACAGACAAACAATTTGTGCAGTTAAACGAGAATGAGCGAGATAAACATATTGATTCATTCAGGAGTTGGAGACAGTTTATTCCGTTTAGAGTAGTATATTGGCATGCGAAGGCATATACGGATATCTGGGTAGAAGGATATATCAGAGACCATTCGATAGTGCAGTATGCAGCTGCGGTAGTGGTATATCAGATATGTCGTCCACACTCAGAACGGTTTGATGTAGAAGATATATGTGTTCCATCATGGATGTATGATGAGAAAGGGGGTGAGCAAATAGAGCCGAAGACCAATCTGATTATTATACTGGTAGAGAGTTTAGAGGATTGGGTATTTGATAATTCGGGATATGACATCGCGCCGAATATGTCTTCGTTGTTGCATCAAGATCATGTGCTTTATTGCCATAAGTTGAAATCACAGGTTAAACAAGGCACATCCGGAGATGGACAGATGATACTGAATACGGGTTTGCTACCGACTAACGTGGGAGCGGCATGTATGATCTATGGCGATAATGAATATCCGAATTTCGGGCATTTTTATCAGTCATCTTATATCTTCAATCCCTCTGCGGATGCATGGAATCAAAAGAAAGCGACAGAGAATTATGGTTACAAGGAGTTGATCCAACGAGAAGATGACAGATGGGAGGATGATGCAGTAACATTCGATAAATTGAATAGGACTGTATCAGAAACGAGAACGAATATCTGCGCAATGGCTATTACTATAGCATCACATACACCGTTCAAGATGGTAGATATGCATCCGAGTTTTGAGAATGTACAAGCGAATAAGTATCTGAAACAATATATGAGTTGCATGCACTATACAGACTCGTGCATGGGGCGATTGATAGAGAGCATCAAGACAGACTCAGTACTTAAGCATTCGACGATTGTAATCACGGGAGATCATACGATTTTTAAACCAGCTATGCTTAGAGAGTTTAGGAAGCAAGAATCGGAGATAAAGATTCCAGAAGAAGCGTATGTGCCGTTAATCATTTATTCTCCGAACATAGAAGGGAATGTGGAGATCACGGATGTGTGTTATCAAATGGATATATATCCGACGATAATGCACTTGATTGGTTGCGATGAGTACTCTTGGAAGGGAGTAGGAGTTAATTTATCGGATGCTGAGGCTCGTAATGACAGACGAATATCGGAGGAAGACGCGTTTACGTTGTCTGATATGTTAATTAGGAGCAATTGGTTTAATCAGGAGAAGAAAAAAGGATCAAGTAAGAATGATAATCAGCATTATATCGCTCATGCCGGAGGAATGATAGAGGGGTATAAGTACACAAATAGTTTGGAAGCAATAGAGCATGCTATGGAAAATGGGGTGCAGTATATAGAGGTGGATTTTGAATGGACTGCCGATAGTCAGTTGGTAGCAACACACGAATGGACGGGAGGCGATTGGCATGATGTGCCGACATATGAGGAGTTCATGGGAAATAAGGTGTATGATCGGTTTACACCGATGGATGTACGGATGGTAGATTCGATATTCAGGACAAATGAGAATTTGTATTTAGTGACGGATAAGATATCTGATCCAGTGACCATAGATACGTATTTCCATGACTACCGAGAAAGAGTATGGGTAGAGTGCTTTAGCGAAGAAGATTATTTTGCATTGAAGGCTATGGGATACAATGTATGGCGTAGCAAAACACCTCCGACCTACATGGGAGTAGTGAATAGAACGATCAAACGTCGTTCACTGAATGATTTTCGTATCAAGAACTATGTATTCCGAGATACGACAGTTACCAATTACGGAAAGATGTATGGCGATTGCTATGCGATATACAGTGCAAAAGATATATCGAAAGCAGACGCAGATAGTATTTTTGAATTAGATAAACGGATTCGGTTTGTATATGTGGACGAAATGGAATAAGATACGAGGTCGTTTCATAAAATGGCGCTTGAAGCCAATTCGTGTGTTCTGTTTTCATCAAACAAGTGATAACTTCGATCCGAATGTGTATTGCAAACCAGATTGGATACCATCATGCTTTTTGAAAGAATTCATCCTAAGATTGCAGAAGGAAGGATATGAGTTTATTTCATTAGAGGAAGCTCATCGGCATATAAAAGAGGATTTTTTTCGATACAAAAAGTATGCAGTTTTGACAGCAGACGATGGGTTGAAATGTCAAGCAGAAATCATCCCTTGGCTTGAGGAACAGAATATACCAATTACTTTATTTGTGGATTTAGAAACGTTAGATGGACAAACCTGTACAATGCCGGTCAAGAATTATTTCCAAATTACCAACTTAGAAGAAGAGAAAATGCATGCATTGAAACTATTCTTAACTTGGGAGCAGTTATCTGTTTTAAACTATACAGCACTTACTATTGCAATGCACGGATTAAAACATGATTCTGTGCAAAGTATAAATGAACTAGATTTTGAACAGCAAGTTGAAAAATGCAAACAGGAATTGACCAAACTAAAACTAAATGTAATTCCATTCTTTGCCTATCCATATGGAGCTCATAGTCATTGTAATGATGTAACACTAAGAAAAAAGGGTGTTATACCGGTACTTGCTGACGGTTATGAGAATTATAATGATTCAAATGTTATTCATAGAGAAATTTTAGAGTATATATATAAATGTCAAAATCATCAATCATAATAGCCGGCGATTGTTGTTTGAGAGGAAGAATAGCGAAGCTCAATGTTGCACAATTGCTATCCTTGTTTACGGAGGTTCAACCGATTCTTCAAATGGCTGATGCCGCGTTGGTGAATATGGAAACAGCCGTGATAAAGTCAGATTTCGAACCAATCCAGAAAGCTGGTCCGGCATTAAAAGTTGATACTCGCATCTTAGATATGATTAGCGGCATAGGCTTCACAGGTGTAACATTGGCAAATAATCATTTTGCTGATTATGGCCCAATGGGAGTAGAGGAGTCCATTCAACTACTAGATGATTATGGATTGTGGCATGTAGGAGCAGGTCTAAATAAAGAGGAGGCATCTGAAATAGGCTATATACAAGTCGGTGATAAGAAAGTTGCAGTTATCAATGCTTGCGAGCATGAGTTTACTATCGCTTCTGACGAAGAACCAGGTTGCAATGCTTTAGACCCGCTGAAGATATGCAATCAAATTACCAACGCAAAAAAAGAAGCGGACTATGTGATAGTCATTATTCATGGCGGACATGAGCATTATAGCTTGCCATCTCCTCGTATGCAAGAAGTATATCGCTCATTTGTGGATTTTGGAGCGGATGTGGTTGTAAATCATCATCAACATTGCTATTCCGGGTATGAAATATACAAAAGAAACCCCATCGTGTATGGTTTAGGTAATTTCTTCTTCGATTGGCCAGGTCAAAATTCCGATTGGAATGAAGGGTATATGGTAAGATTAGAATTCGGGAAAGAGATAAAAATGAGATTAATCCCTTATATTCAAAATGCGGAAGAAATTGGAGTACGGCTAATGAATGAAGATGAAAAGAAAAAATTTGAGATGCAACTAGAAACTTTGAATGTAATTATAGCCAACAAGAAACAATTGCAGGAGCATTTTTTTGAATGGGCAAAATCGCGAGAGAAAGATTATATTCAAATTCTACAACCTAAGAAAGGGAAACGAATTCGGCAGATAGAAAGGATACATTTGTTGAACGAGAAAAATAAAGAACTATGGATGCCGGAATATATGACAGAAGAAAGGCGGTTGCTTCTCAAATCTCTCTTCCAATGTGAGAGTCATCAAGAGATTATGAATATACTGTTAAGATGAAAAAGATACATTTCAGAAACATTATTCGACGAAGCATATTGCATAATGCGCAATTAGCTCATTTCCTATCCAAACATTGTCTTAAAACATATCTTGCGTTATATTATAAAGAATGGACGGGAAAGCGTATGAATTATAGTCAACCGGAGGATCTTAACCAAGCTCTTATTAAATTGTCTTGGCAGAATAGCCATAACCCTAAGATGCGTGAATTAATACCACTTTGCGTTGATAAGTATCTGGTGCGTGAATATGTAGCATTAAAAGGATATGACGATACGCTCAACGAATTGTATGGCGTATACGATAATGTGGGTGATATTGATTTTAGAGCACTACCCAATCAGTTTGTAATGAAGATGAATAACGCATCTGGTAGGAACTATATATGTTTGGACAAGTCGAAATGTAATTGGGAAGATGTAAAAGAAAAGTTTGCTAAATGGTTACAAGATACGGAATTTGGTTGGCAAACAGGAGAATGGCAATATCGGTATATTAAACCGCGAATTGTAATTGAAAAATACCTGAAAGATTTGGGAGAACAATCATTAATTGATTATAAGGCTCAAGTGTTCCATGGAAAAGTTGTAGATTTCTTTGTGTGTTATAATCGAGATAATGATATAGCAAAGGCAGATAAATACAAACCAGTGTGCTATGATTGTTATGATGCTGAATGGAATCGCACGGAGGATATTACTGCTGATTGGCATCCTCAACGTCAAATGGTCCCTGCTCCTAAGTCATTGAAACAGATGATTAATATGGCGGAAGATTGTTGTAAAGACATTCCTTATTGTCGTTTCGATATGTACGAAATTAATGGCAATATTGTATTCGGAGAGATGACGTTTACTCCCCATGGTAATGTGATGAACTACTATACTGATGAGTATTTGGTCAAGATGAAAGATTTACTTAAATGACACTTGCTCCTATCATAGTGTTTGCGTATGACCGGCCGGATCATCTGATTCAGACGCTTTCTGCGTTATCTCAGAATGACTTGGCTCCGCAGTCCGTGCTGTATGTTTATTGCGATGGGGCACGTGAGTGGGACGGTGAAGAGAATTTAGCCCTTCCCTATAGGGAGGGGGACAGGGTAGGCTCATATATTACAAAACGCTATGGGAAGATGTACTGCACAAAGGGAGAGTACGAGGTATACATTAATCGCATAGCAGAAGTACGCAAGGTTGCCAGATCGCAGACGGGATTCAAGGAGGTACATGTAGTTGAGAGAGAAAAGAATATCGGTTTGGCAGATAATATAGTTGGAGCAGTGACGGAGATAGTGAACCAATACGGACGAGTGATTGCTTTTGAGGATGATATTGTTACTACCCGTGGATGTCTCACGTATCTCAATGATGCGCTTGAACTCTACAAAGACGATGAGCAAGTGATGCATATATCCGCATGGATGTACCCTAATAAGGGGCAGTTCCCAACTACCTTCTTCTATGATAGTCCGTATCCCGCAGGTGGTTGGGCGACATGGAAGAGTGCATGGGATCATTTTAATCCTGATACTGCAGATCATGTTAAGTATTGGGAGAATAAATGGAAGGAGTTTGATATAGAAGGGGAGAACTATTTAAGTAGGCAACTATTAGGAAATCTCAATGGGACTCTCAAAACATGGTATATCAAATGGTATAGCTCCATGCGGCGGGTAGGAGGGCTGTGTCTCTATCCTGGAACTGCCATGTCTAACAATATCGGATGGGACAACTCTGGTGAGACATCGCTACCTAATACGCGATATAATGTAGCGCATCCTGCGGAATATACAGAAGTAAAGCGTGTGCCTATAGTCCGTAATAAAAAGGCGTTTAACTATATTCGGACATGGTATTCCGGGCACTGGTATAGTAAGCGTTACCGCGTGCGGTTTGTTAACCGTTTGCGGAAACTGCTTGGAATGAAAGAATTAAAGAGTTAGAGAATGAGTGATAGAACAAAAATATCAGTTGCTGTAATCACGTATAATCAGCAAGATACCATTCGGCAGACGCTGGATAGTATTCTGATGCAGAAAGGCAATTTCGATTTAGAGGTCGTTATAGGCGAAGATTGCTCTACAGATAATACCCGTGCCATCTGCGAGGAATATACCGTACACCATACATCGTACACCATCGTTCTTTTGCCTTCTCAAAAGAACCTTGGTATCATGGCGAACTTTGCGCAGGTGATGAAAGCCTGTACGGGTGGTTACGTGGCTATCTGTGCCGGGGATGATTATTGGTGCGATGAGTATAAACTGCAGAAGCAATTGGACTATTTCTCCTCTCATCCGGAGGTTGGAGTCGTTTCTACTTCGGGATATAAACTGTTGGTGAAGAGCAATACCTTGGTTCCTCATGCTATAGCGCCATTCAATCCGATAGCCGATGGCAACATCAAACCCTTCTATTTCTCTCCTGATTATAAGGGCGGAGTATATGCCATGCCGCTATCGCTTCTAATCAAGCGCGACCTACTGCAATATGTAGATTTTGATGAGTTCATCCGTCGTGGCTTTCCGGTAGAAGACTATCCGATGCAAGCAATCCTTGCGCAGCATTGTAAGTGGGGACATATCAACGACTTGTGCGTAGTTTACAGGGTGTATAAAGAATCTGCCACGTTTATTTCGTTTGATCATCCGAAATATTTACAGTATTATCGCGGATTAGCAGAGATTCGCAGATACTTAAACGAACTTTTTCCGGATGATGTGTGTTTCTCGGAAGAAGAAATCCAGGAACAGTTGTTTTACAAGGAGTTTTTGCTCTACCTGCATAATCTGGAGTATAAAAAGGCGAAAGAACTGGTGCACCGAGCCTCTTCTCTCCCTTGCCTTCAGGAAGGGGCCGGGGGTAGGCTTCCTGCTAAAATAAGGCAAGCAAAACGCTTTACCAAGACATGGCTGCATTTCCTTGCGGCGCATTTTATCAAAGAGCATAAATATAAAAAGGAATTGAATAAACGAGTTTAATAAAAGGGCGTTACACTACAGGACGTCACGCGTGACTGCAGTTTAGAGGAATCTGTAGCGCAGCGTCCTCTAAACTAATAAAAAATATGAAACATACAACTATAAATGATTGCCGCATCATAGACTTGCGGAAGATTAGTGACCCGAGGGGGAATTTAACTCCGATAGAGGGCGGAACCGATGTACCGTTTGATATCAAGCGTATATACTACCTATATGATGTGCCGGGCGGTGAAAGCCGTGGCGCACATGCGCACAAAGAACTGCAGCAACTGATTATCGCAGCTAATGGTTCTTTCTCGATTACGTTGGACGATGGTAAGAATAAGAAAACTTTCAATCTCAACCGCTCATACTATGGGCTGTTGATAGTACCTGGCATCTGGCGTGATTTGGATGATTTCTCCTCCGGTGCCGTTCTCCTCTGCCTCGCTAGCGAGCATTACGCTGCTGCGGATTACATCCGCGATTATGATGAATTCTTAGCCTATAAAAGGCAGAATTAGTGTATGGTGTAGAGTGGAGAGTGAATTGATTGAGCCATCCGAAAATAGGCAAAAATAAGAAAAAATGCAAAATAATCCCTATACGCTTGCGTATATGGGATTTTTTTTGTACATTTGCACCCGAAAAGAAAAATGGCCATGATCAAGCAGAAGATATTCATAAGTAGCGTTCAAGGCGAGTTTCAAAACGAGCGCAAGCAGATTGCCGATTATATCCGGCATGATGCGTTGTTGTCGTTCTATTTCGAGCCGTTCTTGTTTGAGGAATTGCCGGCGCAAGATCGGTCTGCGCAAGCGGCATATCTCGAGCAGGCAGCTAAATCGGAGATATATCTGCTTCTGCTTGGCTTGCAGTATGGCTATCAGGATGCAGAGGGCATCTCGCCTACGGAGCGGGAGTATGATGCTGCCACAGCCAATCACGCTTATCGTATCGCTTTTATCAAATCCGTTGCGACCCGAGAGGATAAAGAAGAGGCTTTCAAACGCAAGATAGATCAGGCTGTTATCCGCAATGTGTTCAACTCGTATGAGGAACTGCAGAGCGGAGTGTATGCATCCTTGGTGGAATACATGCTTTCGCATCAGATCCTCCGTCAGGGACCGTTTGATGCATCTATCCAACCGGATGCCCGTCTGGAAGATTTGGATAAAGAGAAAATTCGCTGGTTCGTAGGAGTAGCTCGTGAAGTAAGGCAGTTCCCCCTGACTTATTCAGAAGAGAATATCCCGCAGATTCTCCAGAGTCTCCATTTGATGACGGAGGATGGTAAACTTAAGAATGCAGCCTTGCTCTTGTTTGCCAAAGATGTGCAGAAATGGTTCGTTACTGCTACCATCAAGTGTGGTCATTTCTACGGCACGAAGGTGGAGAAACCGATGGCATCGCTGCAGATATACGGAGGAACTGTGTTTGACCAAGTGGATATGGCTGTGACCTTCGTTATGTCGCGTATCGATCAGCGGGTAGGGGAACGTATCCATTCAGCCCGCGTAGATGTTACACCGGAACTTCCTGCTCAGGCCGTACGGGAAGCAATAGTCAATGCCGTTGTCCATCGCGATTATACTAGCACGGGTAGTGTGCAGGTGATGCTCTTTAAAGATCGCCTGGAAGTATGGAATCCCGGTCGTTTGCCGCAAGGCATGACGATTGATAAGCTGAGTAGCGTCCATGCTTCCCGTCCTGTAAACCCGGTTCTTGCTAATCCGGTCTATCTAACCGGCTATATCGAGCAGATGGGAACCGGTACTACGGATATCATCGAGCGTTGCGAGAAAGCCGGTCTCCGTACACCTAAGTTCTATCAGGACGAAGATTTCCGAACCATACTTTGGCGCCCTGTTGAGCGCGGGACTAATCAGGAAAAAGATAGTGTGACCGACCATGTAACCGACCATGTAACCGACCATGTGACCGACCATGTGAAAAGATTAATATTAGCTCTGCGAGGAGATACTAAGACTCGAGATGAAATTATGGAGATAATGGGTCTGAAACACAGAGGTAATCTGCGTGATCTTTATCTTGCCCCTGCTATATCTGATGGTTATATAAATAGGTTATACCCAGATGCCGTAAGTAGAACTGATCAAGCATATTACCTCACCCCGAAAGGATTGGAGTTGTTAAAGAAATTGACAGAAAATCACTAACCGACTCTCAACCGACCGAAGAGCGGGAGAAGACCGAAACGCAAACACGACTCGCTTACATGTATAATATAGCTAAATGACACCAACAACGAACCACATACAAGGCATTTTGATTACCTGTACGGATGTTCATACCATCGAACAACGCATTGGCGAAATCCGCGATTGGGCGAACAAGCACCATGCGGCTAATGCACAAGAGGAAATCAAATTGACTAAGGCGTATTGCAGAAAAATCATCAATCTGCTGGATGACTGTTTTGTGGATGGCGTTTGGGCGGTTGAAAAGACCAAAAGGCGGCTGAAAACCCACATGGATAGTGTCAATGATACGCTTGTCGGAGTGATTCAGTATGATGCCGCAAGTGTTTTGGCAGAGATACAATCCATGTTGCCCAATGCGGTGTCTTTCGCTAATTTGCCTTCATGCAGACCATTACTTGCCCTCACTAAAGAATTGGTTGTTTTCAAACTAAAGCAACTGTCGGACAATAAAATATTTCACACACTCGTAGATGCCGTGGAGATTAGTGCTGATACTGTCGAAAGTGTGCGATTGGGCAAACTCCTTAAGTACTACAACCATTATGTGGAAGAGCTGGAGTCTGCAATGGAAGAGAAGCAAGGAGCACTTACGGCGCCTGAACAATGGTTATTGGCAAAGTCACGAGCGGAACGCGCATATAGTTATCAACTAATGCTGAAATATGGCATCACCGTCTCTAAAGACATCGCAGAAATAATGAAGGCAGTCAATATAGATGATGATATCCGACAATACGAGGCCTTGCCGGATAAAATTAATGAGAATCCCAATAATATTACACTTGCAAAATAATAAATCTATGGCTAAATCTAAAGAAGAAATTAACGAGTTGCTCTCAAGTCCTTTATTTGTTGAGGGACAGAAGAACGGTTATATATCTTTCTTGGAAAAAGGGGGAACTACTTATATTAAGTATCATTGCAAAAATACGCCTAATCCGAGAAAGTTGGAGAATCCGGAAGAGTTTGTTCAAGCAACTGCTTTTTTGAGATTGATTACCGAGTATAACTATTCTAATCTTAATATCTCTGTTAATGAGTCTGTCCAAGAAGGTTCTTCCACTAAAGAAGCGGATATTATTGTATATAATGACAATCATAAAAAGATATTGATAGTTGTTGAGTGCAAAAAGGAAGATATCAACGAGCGACAATTCCAGGTGGCTATAGACCAAGCATATACATATGCTCATTCTCTTGCGGCGCAATATGTATGGGTAACTTCCGGTATTAGGAACGAGTATTTTGAGATTGTCACGATGTTCCCTGTCGAGAGAATCAGTATTTCTGATATACCCAAGAAGGACGGAAAGGTTGATAGATTCAAATATATTAAAGGAGGTAGAGAACCACAGCCGGGCACAAAAGCCGAATTAATGCAGAAGTTCAAATCTGCGCATGACGCTTTATGGGGCGGTGGAGCCTTGGCTCCAACTACTGCCTTTGACGAATTGGATAAACTGATTTTCTGTAAAATATGGGACGAAAAATGGAAAGATAATTCTCCTCAAACCAAAGGCGAACCGTTTGATTTCCAAATTATATCATATCCCGAAGATCAAGATGACAAGCAAAATACAAAGGCAAAGACAGAGCTTGAAAAACGAATACGCAAATTGTATGAACAAGGAAGGAAAAAGGATCCGGAAGTATTCAAAGATGATATAAAATTGGACAAACACAAGATTTATACTGTTGTTCAATATTTGCAAGATATTAACTTGTCTAAAACGGATTTGGATGCCAAGGGATTAGCTTTCCAGAACTTTATGGGAGAGTTTTTCCGTGGAGATTTCGGACAATTCTTTACTCCTGATTCTATTGTAGATTTTATTGTCAAGTCAATAGGAATTAATAAGGACTGGAAAATCTTAGATACTTCTTGTGGAAGTGGCGGGTTCTTGTTACATGCTCTAAAGGAAGTTAGAGACGATGCCGATTCTACTTTTAGCGATGAAATCGGCAGTGTCTCTTGGAGAAATTATTGGCATGAATTTGCAGAGAAGCATCTGTATGGTATTGAAATCAACGAACAGATTTCACGTGTGGCAAAAATGAATATGATTATACATGATGATGGTCATACGAATATCATTACGAATGATGGTCTGAAAAATAATCGCACAATTGAAATAGAGAACCGTAATTTGAATTTCCAAGATGGAACGTTCGATTTGATCATGACTAATCCGCCTTTTGGATCATCTGTTAAAATGGACGAGGTTGGATATTATCAAGATTATGAATTGTTTGAAAAGAATCTCGGCATTACAGAAATTAAAGAACGCATTATTGATGACAATAATAAAAAGAAATGGCGTACTTCACAAAACACAGAAGTCCTTTTTTTAGAGCGATGCTATAAATACCTGAATGAAGAAAACGGATATTTGGCTATTGTTATTCCCGATGGAATCTTAACTAACGCAACAAGTCAATTTGTGCGAGACTGGATTGTGGAGCATTTCCGAATATTGGCGGTCGTATCTCTGCCACAACATACTTTTGCACATGTCAAAGCTGGTGTTAAGTCGTCTGTCTTGTTCTTAAAGAAACATCCTTTGAAACTGACTCAAAAATTAGAGGAAATACAATCGGAGATTAAGGCGAAAGTTCGAAAAGAAAAAAACTTGGATAAAGAGCAACGTGAAGAAAAGATATTGACACTATACAAAGAATCAGTCTTTAACTATTCTCAAGATTATGAGGTACTGATGATGGAAATAGAGAATGTAGGTTATGATGCGACAGGAAAGGTAATTGAAGGTAGTGAATTACCTAAAGCGGCTCAACAAATTCGTGAATTTATTATTCGTAATAAATAAAATGATTGCAGAGAAAATACATATAAATGAAATTATTGGTTGCCGTTTCGATAATTCTTATGTCCTATATCAGCATAAGATGTCAAATTACAAGTATCCCGTTGTTCCATTATATAAATTTCTTGAAGTAAAACCTCAGTATGGAGCAGGAGAAGCAGGAGTACCTCGAAATGATATTACATCCCCAAGGTATATAAGAATAACAGATATAGACGAGAATGGGTTTTTATCGAGAGATTTGGGCGTAACGGCTAAAACAGTGGAAGAGAAATATATTCTCAATAATAATGATATCTTGATAGCCAGAAGTGGGAATACTGTTGGTAAATCATATATTCATAAAACAAGTATAGTCCAAGACACATGTTTCTATGCGGGGTATTTGATTAGGTTTGTCGTTGATGCGGAAAAAATCCTCCCTGATTATGTCTATATTCTAACAAAACTTTCTCCTTATACTAATTGGGTCAAAGTTACTCAAAGAGTAACTGGGCAACCAAATATTAATGCAGAAGAATATAGCAACTTGCCTATTCCTTTTCCTCCTTTAGAAATTCAACAAAAGGTTGTTGATATATATATACAAGCTCAGGCAGAAAGAAATAAAAAATACCAAACAGCTAAACAACAATTAGATAGCATAGATGATTATTTGTTAGATGTACTGCATGTAGATAAGAATCAAGCAACCCTATGTAGTAATGGATACGTAAAGAATATTTCAACAATCGTAGGAAACAGATTGGATGTTTCATTCTATAGGAATAGATTTGAATTAATATCTAAAAAATATTCCAACGTTCCACTTTCTTCTGTCGCTCATATAGATCCATCAATAAATTTCAGCGGTTATGATGCAAATACACCAATTTCATTTATTCCAATGGAATGTGTTGATGAGGTATATGGCGAAATCCCTATAATAAGAAGCACTACTATATCGCAATCCAAAGGTTACACTAAATTTGAAGAAGGTGATTTGCTGTGGGCAAAAATAACTCCATGTATGCAGAATGGAAAATCTGCAATAGTCAGGAATTTAAAAAACGGTATAGGATGTGGCTCTACTGAGTTTTTTGTACTACGTCCACGTAATAATAACGTGCTAATTGATTATATTTATCTGTTGTTACGACATCATGAAGTATTAAAGGCCGCTCAGTCCTCATTTGGCGGATCTGCTGGTCAGCAAAGAGTTTCAAGTCAATATTTGAAATCTATTATTATTCCTATTCCTGATTATTCTATTCAGAAAGATATTGTAGCAAAAATATACAATATGAAAAGTCAGGCAAAACAACTTCAAAAAGAAGGAGACAAGTTATTGGAAGAAGCTAAACAAAAGATTGAAAAACTAATATTTGAATAGTTATGGCAAAGTTAGAAGGGATAATATATAAAACATTCGACCACTATGTGGTGTTGAGAGGTTTTGCTCCGATTAAAGATTTAGCAGCAATTTCACATAAGCCTGATTCATATCAACGTAATGCGGATACCACTCATAAAATAGAAATCATAAAATTTCTTGATACGGGAGAATACAAGTATTTTCCAGAGATTACATTGGCATGTCGAGTAAAAGATTATTTTGACTTTGCGTCTAATATAGGTGTCGATAATGCGGTGGACAGGGATGATGCCCAGTTTGTAGAAGGATTGCGTGTCCTTGCAGAAAGATTGCCATATGAAGGGTATCGTGCCCGTCATGCTTACATGGTAAAGACAACGAATAAAGATTTAGTGCGTGTAGATGGGAACCATCGGTTGGAGCCATTCGATATTGGGAGTGAGAAAATATGGGAGATGGCAAAAATAGATAAAGTAAGGTTGGAAAAATTGATTGTGCCATACACTGTGATTTTTTCGGAAGAAGAGTTTGGAGATAAATTTGAGGCAGGCATATTCCATAATATTAATTTCCGTCAATTACCTTTGAGAGAAGAAGCAAGTCTCAAAATAATCAATGAGTTAAATGCCTTCGATGATAAAGAGAATTTAGGTGCAGCTTATCCAGTAGCTCTTAAATTGATAGATTCGGTTAAACGTGGGGGGTATGACCAAATACCTTGGCTAAAGATAAATGCAGATATAGACAAGTGCTATTATAGAACCTCTTGTTTGCGGATAGTTCAATTATTGTTGTCTCGAAAGGAGAGAATACAGGCATTGTTAGCAAAGACCCATCAAGAAAATAACAAATTAGAGCAAGAACTAAAAGAAAAACAAAATCTGATTGATACAACCAAGAGGGAGGTATTGAAAAAGACTGAGGATGCCGAAAGAATTGAAATTGAAAATCCTGATTTTGTGCATATGAGTCAGTATAAATCGGTAATTAAAGATTTGGAGAAATTGGAATATGAGCAAGATAAATTAACTGGAGAATACTCGGCATTATTACATCAAAAAGAACATATAAGCAGCAAGGTTGATGCGTTGAAGAATTATTTGAAGAAATGTGAAGATAAGGATGCCATATTGTCTGAATTGTCCTCGTTATCCTTAGTATATAAGGATTTAGGTGAGAATTATGGAAATATTGCCTATTTGTGCGCTTTGGTTTATTATTCATTGTTGGACAAGGGACAGTTAAATGCATTTATTAACTGGTCTAAACTTAACGGTATAAATAAAATTACTCATCCGGACGATTTATCCAAAGATGCATCAATGAATATTATTACTATGTTTGATCAGATTCATCAAGCTCAAAAGAATGAAATATTCATATCCATGCAATTCGGAGACTCGCAGAGTGAATTGATATTCGAGAAAATAGTAAGAGCCATTGACATATTTAATATCAAACATAGAGACATTAATCTAAAAGCGACTCCAATTAGAATTGATCGGAAGATAGGGGCAAGTACATCTTCCATACCGGATGAAATTCGAAAGGCGATACAGTCATGTAGTCTGATTATTGCAGATTTGAGTAGCGCAAACATCAATGTTTACCACGAAATCGGTTATGCGATGGGTATTGCGGAATCACATGGGATGCTCCCAAACATGATACTTCTTTACAAAGAGAATACAGATCATAATAAAGAAAATAAAGATGTGGATAAATTTGTCGGTTTTAATCTCCGTAACTTGTCACAATTGCGATTTAAAGATTACGACCAACTTGTAGAAGGGTTGATTTTGCGATTAGAAAAACATTACGGGGTGTAATGTAATATTCTGTCGTCAGAAACTAATATGCTATTATAGTATGCTTTGTATATAATTAAAATGTTATTAAATAATGTGAAAAATACTGATTATGATGCCATTATCCTCTTATATTGAATATGAAGACAATATCATAAAATTGTTGAAAGATAAAATTTCTTCAGGTATAGATTCTAGCGAGAATCTTCGAACTCATTATAGATACATACATGATAGTGTGATGTATGAGTTTGACATGGTGGCGATAGATAGTTCTGGTAAAATAAAGAAAATATATGAGATAAAAACACCAAGAGCTGTAGAAACGAATTTTAATTTTATAAAAAAGAGACTTCAGCAATATAATAATGAGACAAAAGCAGATGTATATCTTGTCTATTTAAAAGAAGATGAACTTAAGGTCATTCGGGTGTCAGATTTGGTTCAAGATATAAAGGTGGACATTCCTGCCGAAGTCATAATAAGCTCATTTTCGGATTTCTACAATGTCCTTAAACAAAAATGTAGTGGTGACAATGTAGATTTACATTATTTTTTTAGAGGCCATTCAAAAAATACATACGATCCAGTTCCTAGTATATTTAGAAATGATAATATCAAATACGAAAATCGAATGTATCATGAAGCTGTAAGGAGAAATCCATATGACTTTACAGAAGATATGAGTACTTTTGATCATTTGGTTAAAATGCAACATTACGAATTGCCAACTCGATTATTAGACATCACAACCAATCCGTTGGTCGCATTATATTTTGCTTGTAAGGAAAATGCAAATGATGATGGAGAAGTGTTGATTTACCCAATGATGAATGAGCAAATAAAGTATTATGATAGTGACTCTGTGTGTATTTTAGCTAATTTGGCAAAACTTCCAATAGATTTTATATTCACTAATGATAAAGAATACTTAGTTTATGATATTCAGCAAGACAAACCTAACTTTAAAGGCAAATACTTGAAAGCAGAAGCAACAAAAAAAGTGTTTTGTGTCATGCCAAAATTAAACAATGAAAGAATTATTCGTCAGCAAGGAGCGTTTTTTATTTTTGGAATGGGGCATTCAAAAGACCAACCGGCAAAATTGATTGACGAGCCGATTAAGATTCGAGTCTCAGCAGAAAGTAAAAAAGAGATATTAAATGATCTTCAAATTCTCGGTATTAATGAAGCTGCATTATTTCCCGAAACGGATAAAATAATGAAACAGATAAAAAATGAACTAAACAAGAAATAACGGAATAATATGGGCAAAATAGTTACGACATATATGACGGACGGAGATTCCCACGGGACTCAATATAATTATCATGAAGAATATAAATATTTGACATTATGACAAAAGATATTGAACCCAAATTGAAACTGATAAGCGATTATCTGCGCTTAAAATCCAATGAGATGTTTGTCATTCCAGCGTACCAGCGTCCATATTCATGGACATCTTGGGAACACTGTGATAAACTTTGGCAAGATATATTGGCTTTTATAAGTACCGGTGATGAAGATCCTTATTTCTTCGGTACTATAATTGCGGATTGCTCTGAGAGAAACGATAAGGGTTATATCCAACTTATAGACGGTCAACAGCGGACAACGACTTTTTTGCTACTTGTCAAAGCTTTGCAATTGCAAATAGGAAAGAAGATAAGAGAGATTCCAAATACAGAAGAGTCTGCTCAGATTAAGGAAGGGCTTCAGGATAGTTATAACACGATTCTTGATATTCTCTACAAAACAGATCGGGATGGAGAAAAACGATATACGATAAGCAAGGACGAAAAATTAAGAGCACAAATTGTACTTCTTGAAAATGATTCTATAAATGAGACTTATAAGGACGAGTTGCGTAATATATTGATTGCCAACACTTTCTTTGAGGCTGAGAAAGCATGTGCGAAAATTCCACGAAAACAAAAAGATAATAAATATACTAATTTTTTCCGTAATTTCAAGTTTTTCTACTATCGGTTAGAAGATCTTCACGAATCGACAAAACTTAATCAGTATGCCAAGACATTTCTCAATAAGTGTCAGGTTATAGAAATTCGTAGTTGGCAGATAGAACAGGCCATAACAATGTTCAATTCGCTTAATTCTACAGGAATGCCATTATCTGACACAGATATTATTTCAGCACGTCTATATTCCCACGCAGGTGAAGATAGAGAAACATTCAAATGCAGATGGAATGAATTTATCCAATTAGCGAATGATTTATGCGCTCAGAAGATAGTATCTCCAGAGTCTATCTTACAACAATATATGTACATTTATCGAGCACAAAAGAAAGAATATATAAATCCAACAACACAAACAGCTGACGTAACCACACCCGGATTGCGCAAATTTTATCTATCGAAGGAAGATGAATTGCTGAAAAAGCCCCTTTCATTATGTGGCAAGTTATCAAAAATAGGAAGAATCTGGAATATTATTAAAGAATATCCTATAGTAAAGCTACTTTTTAAATTTAATGATAACGCGAGAATATACTTGGTTTCGTACCTGTTCAGATATAACGAGGACGAGATAACGCCTTCATTAGTACAACCTATTGCAACCTGTTTGTTGCGCTTATTTACAATTTTAGAATTAGTAGAAGCAGGATTTTCCAGTAGCCGTTTCAAGACATTCTTGTTTGCTGAAAATATTAAGTTAGTGAACCCTGACATTGACATTTCAGAGATTGCAGACGATTTCACTCAGCATATAACCAAAACATGGGATAATCCAGCGGAACTGTATCAAGATATATTAAATTATGATAAGAATGTCTTGGTTTACCTAAACGAATATCTTTTTGCCAAAGAAAAGAAATTGCCATTTTATATTACTGATACGGCAAATGTTGAGCATATTATGCCGGCAAGCGGTCAGAATATTGATTCTATTCGGACTGATGCGAAAATTGGTTCCACAGATGAATTTGATGTTATAGTACAAAAAATCGGAAATAAGATTCTTTTGGAAGAAAACATCAATAAATCAATCGGTAATGAATGGTTTAAGACTAAGAAACAGAGTTCTGTAAAGAATAAGACAGGCTATAAGAATAGCAACTATAATATCGCACAGGCTCTTGTGAATTATTCAACGGATTTATGGACGGTAGATGACATCAATGCCGCAACGCAAAAAGTAGCACAACGCATAACGAAATTTGTTTTCGGAGATGATAACGACTAAATAATCAAAATTTATGATACATAAATTAGCAGACTGCCAGGCCCAAATCCCTGAATCAACAAACATATGGCAATTTTGCGTTGTCCTGCCGAAAGCCAAGATCGGCGAGAACTGCAATATTTGCAGCCATTGCTTCATAGAGAACGAAGCCGTTATTGGTAATAACGTCACCATCAAGTGTGGTGTACAAATCTGGGACGGTATCACCATCGAGGATAATGTGCAGATAGGAGCCAATGTGTCGTTTACGAACGACAAATACCCCCGTGCTAAGAATCCAAACTGGAAGCTGGAGAAAACAATTATCAAACGTGGAGCAAGCATCGGCGCCGGCTCTACCATCCTTTGCGGAATTACTATTGGCGAGAATGCGATGATTGGGATAGGTAGCGTAGTGACACGTGATGTTCCGGCCGGCGAAGTGTGGGTCGGTAATCCTGCGCATTTTTTGAAAAAAGTAGAAGATTATAATAAATAAACATATGCAAGTTCCTTTTTTGAGTTTACATGATGTTACTGCGATGCACGGAGAGGAAATCCGTGAGGCGGCAAGGCGAGTGATTGACAGCGGATGGTATCTGCAGGGCAAAGAGAACGAACTCTTTGAACAGCACTATGCCGAATATATAGGTACCAAATACTGCATCGACTGCGCGAATGGTTTGGACGCGCTGATATGGATTTTCCGTGCATATATCGAACTCGGCGTGATGCAACCTGGCGACGAGGTGATCGTACCGGCGAATACCTATATAGCTACGATTTTGGCTATTACGGAGAACGGTCTCAAGCCGGTGCTCATAGAGCCTAAACGTGAGACGCTGGAGATAGATGACAGTCTCATAGAAACTGCTATCACCCCGCGTACGAAGGCTATCTGCATCGTGCATTTGTATGGGCGCAATGCGTGCACCCAGAAAATTCTCGATATATGCGAGCGTCATGGGCTAAAGCTTGTCGAAGACAACGCGCAAGCTCACGGTTGCCGATTCAACGGCAGGCGAACGGGTTCGCTTGGTGACGCTGCTGGTCATAGTTTCTATCCGGGTAAGAATTTAGGGGCGCTGGGTGATGGTGGAGCAGTTACAACCAATGACCCAGAGTTGGCTGCGGCTATCCGTGCATTAGCGAACTATGGTAGTCAGAAGAAATATGTATTCAAATACTGCGGTCGAAACAGCCGTTTGGACGAGATTCAAGCGGCGATACTGGATGTGAAGTTGAAATATTTAGACGCTGATATAGATAAGCGTAGAGAAGTAGCAAAGTGCTACTACGAGAGGATTAATAATCCTTTAGTAGAGTTGCCGAAGCGGTTACCAGATGAGAATAATGTATATCACCTTTTTCCGATTATAGTAAAGGAGCCTAACCTAAATCCTTCCCTAAAAGGAAGGACTTCCGAATCCCCGTCCCTTCAGGGAAGGGCTAGGGATAGGCTTATGGCTCACTTGAGTGAGCAAGGCATCGGCACAGTAATCCATTATCCGATAGCTCCGCATAAGCAAGAATGCTATGGAAAAGTTGAGAGTGAAAAGTGGAAAGTGGAGAGTTTAGAAGGTCTCTCTTTGCCTATTACGGAGTATCTCGCAGATGCAGAACTCAGTATTCCTATCAGCCCCTGCTTGACGCAAGAGCAGGTGGAGTATGTCGTTAAATGTGTGAATGATTTTAAATGACTAAACTTTCCTTCATAGTACCGGTATATAACGTAGCTCCGTATCTGCGAAAGTCGAAAGTCGAGAGTGTAGGGGCATTGGTAATTGGTGATTCATAACTCAGATTCAATTCAAGAACACTAGATTTAGAACACAAGATATAATAAACTAACATATACTAATCAATATGATGGATTTAAAACTACAAGTTGGTGGGTGCGAGGTGGTAGCCTCGGGCACTGTTGTTGGTAATCCCCAACAACCGATAGAAATTGAATTGCAAAACTTACATTTGCGCTTAGACTTTGAAACAGATAAAGAAAATAAAGAGCAACGAGTATCTATTACTACTCTAACCAGTACAGAATTGCAGTTAAAATATATCAATTTCAATAATCCGACCGGGACAGGAAACAAGAATCCTATCCATCTTGGAACGCTAGGAGGAAAGGAATTGTATTTTAACTACAGAATATATGCCCTCAATGATGAGGTGGGAAAGTCAGTTCAATATACGTTTTACCTTAAGGAAAAGGAAGTACAGCAATGAAAGCTCGAACAGATAATACACTTACACCACAAATTTCAGTTGGTGAGATATATGAGGGAGGAGCACTGAATGGTATCTCAATTGCAGAATTAATAGGGAATGAAGTTGCAATACGCCAGGTGGTAAATGAGGTTAATTCAAAAGCAGGACAAGTTACTCAATTGTCCGAGGAGGTATCTCATTTGAAAGACGCAATGGCTGAACTTCGAGCAAAAGCAACTATGCGTTGGTATGATGCAGCCTTTACAACAGTAGGTGCCATTGTGTTGGCTATAGGGACAAACATACTATCCTCCAATTTGGTGGTAGCAATCGCTTTGATGATTATCGGAGCGTTGTGTATACTCATTTCTAACATCGTGGGTGTGCTGCGTACGCGCTAGTAGCCAGAGTGGGGAATAAGAAATCGTACAAGCAATATGACGACTGCAGATTTTATATTTAATGTACCACTATATCAAAAGGTAACGGATGAAGTGGATAATATAGTGAAAGATCTATCGCAAATCTTTCATGAGAGTTCCGTTTGTACATACCCAGTCTTTGAAGGGTATAATCCTCAGCAAGGGAGAGAATCTACATATTGCGTTAAGCAGGCATTAGAGACTCGTTATAACATAGGTGGCAGCCGCAATTATCCGAATCTTCCTTTCCGAGCTAACAATATTTGGTATTGTACTTTAGAATGCCGCAGATACGGAGATAAAATAGAATTGTGCTTGTGGTTAGATGCTAATGACCATTCCATAATGAAGGTGGGACAATACCCATCGGTGGCTACCATTCACATAGGACAAATACGGCAATACACATCAGTGCTCTCTAAGGAGGATTTGAAAGAATTTACGCGAGCAATCGGTTTGGCGGCGAATGGCGTAGGTATCGGGTCATTTGTGTACATGCGGCGCATCTTTGAGAAATTGATATGGGCAGCAGCAGAAGAAGCTATTGATGCAGGTATTATTACTGAAGCGGATTTCTCTCGTTTGCGTATGGACGAGAAAATAGAGACTTTAAGAGCATATCTTCCCGAGACTTTAGTGGAATTGAAGGATATGTATGGCATACTAAGCAAAGGAGTGCATGAACTATCTGAGGAAGAATGCCTAGCATATTTTGATGTGATGCGCAATGGAATAGAACTGATTCTAGACGACAAGTTAGAGCAGAAACGTAAAGAAGAAAAACGCAAAAGCACACTTGAGTCAATGGCTAAGTTGAAGGGCACGTTGAAGAAGTAATCACGCTTCCTAAAAATATATACTATTGCTGGCGCGGTCATAAATGTCATTTACGAGAAATGTATTTCCTGTGTAGTATAATCAAAGCATAATTTTAATATGAACAACGAAAAACAAGAAGAGTTAAATAAACGGATGCAGGATACCATAGAGAACTTCCTGCGTCAGATAGATGGTCACCGAAATTCATTTCCGGTATTGATGAACGCATTGATTTCTCAAACACAAATCAAAATGAAAGATTTGGGTAAATTTTTGCGTGAGAATGGAATAGAGAAACCGGCTTCTGGGACCAAGGGGACAATAACAATACCTCCTCATTTGCATACGGATTTTATAGAAAATATCAAGAATGCAACCAGTTCGCGATTTGCAATGCGCAACATGCCTCGAAGTGTAATTGTATCCATGGTGAGCAGTTATGACGCGTTGATAGGGAACTTGATTAGAATTATATACAAGGCCAATGAAGAAAGTCTTAATTCGCTAAATACTGTGATCCCGATATCAGAAATTTTAGGCTTTTCGGATATAGAAGAGATAAAATCCTACGCGGTGGAGAAGCAGGTGGAAACTGTGTTGAGAAGCAATCACGAAGAACAATTAGAATGGCTCGAAAAGAAAATAGGGGTGAATACATTGCGGGATTTTGAACATTTCAAGGATTTTATTGAGGTGATGGAACGTAGAAACCTATTTGTTCATGCCGATGGTAAAGTATCCCGCCAATATATTGACCAATGCAGAAAAGCCGGACTTACCGTGGATGTGACGTTGGGTGATACCCTTACGGCTGACTATGCATACGTGCGGAAGAGCTATGACATTATTGCGGAAACGGGCATCAAAGTAACGCAAGTGGTCTGGCGAAAATTGGGACTTGGTTTGAATGCCTGCGATGATTCTTTACAAGATATAACGTTCAATTACCTTTGTAGAAAACAATACGACTTGGCGAATAATCTCTTGCGATTTGCTATGCTGCCTGCGGTGAAGCATGTGGATAGTGAATACGAATGGGTGTTCCGTGTGAATCTGGCATTATCGTATTATTTGGCTGGTAATAGGAACAAGTCGGATGAGATTGTTAAGGGGTATGATTGGTCAGCACTGAAGGCCAGTTATCGTCTTGCAGCGTCGGTGCTCTTTGAGGATAATGACACGGCGTGCGACATCATGCGAGAAATCGGCGCCGATAAGGACTATAAGACTTACTATCAGAAATGGCCGTTATTCCGGGAGTTCCGCAAGATGGACGCGTTCCGGCAGACCTATGAGGAATTATATAAAGAGCCGTTCTCATACCAAGAGAAGGATGAGTTTAAATGGAAGAAGTTCTTAGCAGAGGCTCAACAGATTATGGCAGAAGAAGAGGCAGCGGAGAAAGAAGGAGGGAAATAAACAGAAAGAAAACAAACACTATGACAGATCTTTTGCAAAAATCCATTGAGGCGGCAAAAGTGCATATGCCTACAACCGACTGATAAGCGGGAGATGGATGTTATGGTGGAAAGTGGATAGTGGAGAGTGTATGGCCGTCCGGAAGGGCGGCTTTTTTTGTGTATAGAGGTGTATTTGTAGCAGGTTTTGTATATGTAGTAGAAAGGTTGTATTTTTGCGTTTCGGCAATAGTGCCAAACGTTTAAAAGTACAACATGATGAAACATTTATCTCCGGCCGAAGAGGCTGTTCTGCGGGCATGGAATGAGTATGTCCGCAGTCATGAACCGAATTGTAACCATCGGGACGAGTACGACAATGACACCATTGATCGGACTCGTCTTTTTTATTTGATGACAGAGATTCTCTATCAGTATTATCAGGAAAAAGACCTCCGGTGGTTTAGTTACCAAGCACTCCGAATGATGCATGTAGATAGCGGAACATTCAGCCGATGGCGCAAGAAATGGCAAAAAACATGGCTGAATATGAAGCTGAAATAGCATTTCTGCATTATGCAGATTTAGATTACAAAATTTGCAGTACTTTTGCAGCGTCGTTAGGAAAAGCGGCGCTGCTTTGGTGTGAAAAAAGAACAAATAAGCATACCGCGTAAGCAGATCGTTGAGCTTTAAAAAAGAACAAATAAGAAAAAAGTAACCAAAAAAGAATTAAAAAGAAAAAGGTGGTGGTAGAGTGTATACAATGCTATTACCTTACCACCACCAACTTTAGTTTATGGAAGATTTATTTAATTCCCTTTGGGTAATGCTCTATGACCATGGAGCGAGTGCAAAGAAAGAAGAAGGTACACGGCGTTATTGGGCGACGTTAACTCCACAGCAACAACGGCAAGTCTTTACCACCATCAGCACCAAATTGCAGGAGGATAAGTTTGTCCAATACGACCCGATACGTGCCATCAAAGAGAACCTGCAGCCTTCTCGCCGTCAGGTCCTTTCCTATGCCGACTATTACGCCAAATACGGCACCACCGAACCACGTGACGGCTGGCACATGACCAACCCCACGGGAAACAAAGTCATTTATGTCAAACAATCTTAAAATTAAAACATTATGGCACGAGTAGAATTATCTCCCCTCATCAAGTCGATGTCGGGAACAATCTCAAAAAAGAAATTGGCTGATGGAACAACTGTCAGCTATGTGGTAACGAAAAAAGGCCGGTTGTACGTTCATACCACCCGTCCGCGCACAACGCCTCTGCAACCGAGGGAACTGGCGCATCGATCGAAATTCGGTATGGTTTGCTCCGCTTTTGCTTTGTTGCAACGAACCAAGTCGGTACAGCCCGACCCGTCCGCACGGAAACAGGCATATGCCGTATTGGGCGATATATATGATTTGATGGTCAAAAACCGCAAAACAATCACCCCGGAGGCCTTGGCAAAACGTTATTGGACCTTTGTACAATGATGATTGGATGATGGTCGCGTCATGCTCATGACCATCACGCGACCATCTTCCAACGAAACAACAAGAAAGAGATGGGGAAAGTGATTTTTGATATAGGTATCAATTCGGTTCGCGGCATTCTGATGGGGTCCGACCCGTTTTATATCCGGCGCTATCCGGATAAAAACGGCGGTGTGATGCATATCGTGCAGGCCCGGCCGAACCGGTCTGACCATATAGCGAGTGAGGCGGAGAAGGCGAACAGAGTGGCATTTGGTATCCTCTTCGGCCGAGAACGTCATCGTGAGTTCATCGCCCGCACGATGAAAGGACAATTAGAAATCGAGTTTGTTGAAGATGGAAAAGATTAGCAAGAAAGAATTAGCGCGACGACTGGACCGGGGTATAGGGGCACCGGTAGGAATGAAAGGTCTGAATATCCTGCTGTACGGATGGAAAAACTTCCGCCGTTTCGGTGCCAGATACCGTCATGCGCTCAATGCGCGCGATTATCTTTATATCACAGAGGTGATGGAATTGAGTGCGTATGGTGGTGTTGATTTGACGAAAAAGTCACTGTGATGACTTTTGCTATGATGCTTATTTGACAGTATCGCGCGAAAGTAGTACTTTTGTCGTCGATTTCGGAAAAGATAGGATAATGAGTCTTCAGGGCGTCTATCGCTTCCCTCTCAGTCTTGAAGATTCACAAAGGAAGGAGTTCCGGAATCATGCGCGCATCAATTATTGTATTAACCATTAAACAAAACCTTAACAACATGGCTAAGATTACACTTCATGGCATGTTTGCCCGGGTGATGGGTAAGTTCAACCGCTCGGAGACGCTCTATTTCAAGCGCTGCGGGTGCGGCAAAGAGCAGTTAGGTGTGGATTTGCTCAACCCGTCAAAAGCCAAACAAGCCAACAATGTATTGGCGCAGAATGCGCTCAAGACCGCGGCGCAAGCCGCTAAAACAGCCTTGGCCGACCCTACGGAACGGGCCTCGCTTGAAGCAGCTTTCAAGGCGCAATCGAAATACACCTCGCTGTTCGCCTACACGGTGGCGCAGAAGTATGTTAAGCCGGATTTTGCAGGCTAATTCAGCATTTGAGATTTTAAATTTTAAATTTCTATGAACAAGCAACAGATTGTTAAAATTGTTATCTCCGTGCTGATTGCGGCTTTGACGGCGCTGGCTGCCGGGCTGGGTTTGCAGAGTTGCACAGCCACGAGAGTGATCAGTACGAGTGCGAGCTACGTGCAACGTGGCGACACCACTACGACAATCATGACCAAAACCACGGAGACCTACCGTGGAGAGAAGCACTAATGCAGCGGAGCTGCAAGTGCTTCGCGCGGAGCGCGAGTGATGATTGCTTCCGCTCCGCGGATTGCTGCAGCTCTGCTGCATCCACGCGGTTTACCGCGTAACATTTAGAATTTTTTAAAAACATTTTTAAACCAACCTTATCCCCTCTCATCTGGCTTAGAGGGGCCTTCCAATCTAGCGAGGACTGCTAGTGAAACGATAGTCCGAGCTAAGAGCGAGGGCATTACGTAGCGCTACCACGAGGGCTGTGCCCGAAGTTGCGCGAGTAATAGCCAGCAGCGAATGGCTAAAGTAGAATGGAGTGCCGGAATAGATACTGTGTCCGGCGCATTGGCAAAACCGGGTAAGAACCCGCAACACAGTTGTCACAAGATGCTGCTTGGTACGCACCGTGTGGCAGAGACAACCAGCAAAGATTGTAATCGTCTGTACATGCGTCGCAAAGTAGAGCGCAAGAGTGCGCTCACGCAGGACGAGAAAGCGAACCGTATCCGCTTCAAGACCGTGGCTGCTGCCGTGGCAGAGCGTCGTCAGGACCTGAGCCGCATGACGACCGACCAGGAGGCCTTCCTGGCGCAGCGAGAAGCGCCGAACGGCAAGAAGACGATGAGAAGCTACCTCTGGAAGCTCGAATTGGAAGCCTATGACGAGAGTCATAACGGCTAATCTAACAGCTAACGGCTAATAGCTGAAAAAGGCACCCTTTGGGGTGCTTTTTTTATCCCCTAATCCTCTAACCCACTAACCCTCTAAACTGAAAAAATGTGCTTTTTCTTAGCAAAGCACAATTTTTTCTTGCATATGTCATTTTTTTTATATACTTTTGCAGTCGCAAAAGTGGAATCTATATGAAACAACCCATTCATAACGGATGACTAAACTCTCCTTCATAGTACCGGTATATAACGTTGCTCCGTATCTGCGCAAATGCGTGGATTCGCTCCTCGCGCAGGATTATGACGACTACGAGATCATCCTCGTAGATGATGGGAGTACTGACGATAGCGGTGCTATCTGCGATGAATACGTCAGTAAGTTTAGAGGATTAGAGGATGAGAGGATTAGAGTAATCCATCAAGAGAATGGGGGATTGAGTGCTGCACGAAATACCGGTATTAAGGCAGCACGTGGCACATATATCTGTTTCGTAGATAGTGATGATTATTGGGAGCCGAACGTGTTGGGCGGATTAATGGCGCAAGTGGAGAGGGAGCAACTGGATGTGCTGCGATTTGATTATCAGAATGTGCGTTTGAAAGTAGAAAGTGGAAAGAGGAAAGAGGAAAGTGAGTATGAAGTGTTTGAGCCAAATAAGACGCCGAGGTATATAGACAAGTGCAACGGGATCGTTGATGGAGAAACCTACCTCAACACCCGTATGAGTTATGCCTGCTATGCCGTTATGTTTATTCTCAAACGGAGCTTGCTCGTAAACGAATTAGTGAATGAGAGAGTTAGAGAGTTAGGGGATGGAAACTGTCTTTTCACCCCAGGAATCTATTTTGAAGACACCGAATGGACCCCGAGGATGTTGGTGAAAGCAAAGCGAGTCAATGCAACGCAAAAGGTAGTCTATAATTACTTAACCAGAGAAGGGAGTATTACGAAAGAATATAGCAAAGAACATGTCAAAAAGAAGATACAAAGTTTGATGCAAGTGAATTTGTCATTGCAGCGTCTTCTTCAATTGGTCCATGATAAACGATGGATAAACGGATGCATCGCGGACAATGTATATGCTATTTTAAATAGCGTAACGGCATATGATTATGATTCTGCATCATACTGGATTAATATGATAAAAGAAGATAAAATGTTGCCGCTGCAGGGGTATAAAGTTCGAAAAGTGACCATTTTCCGGTATCGAATCATCAATATCTCTCCCTATCTTTATTGTTGGCTGAGGCGCGTACGAATAAAATACTTACGATGATGAAAATCAAAGATTTATATAAAAAACTAACGAGAGGCAGTTGGGCTATAGGATTTGTAGTCAATGGATTAGAGGGCGTGTTCTCTGATTCTCCTCAATATACATGGGTACATGACCCACATAAAAACGAGCGTTGGTTTGCCGATCCATTTATATTGGATGTAATGGATGACTATATAATCCTTTTGGCAGAGGAGATGCGATATGCCGTGCATAAAGGAAGAATCGCGAAATTAACCATCAATAGGCATACAATGGCTATCGAGAAAATGGATATCATATTAGAAGAGGACACTCATTTGAGTTTCCCTAATCTATTGCGCGATGGTGAGAATATTTATGTCTATCCTGAGAATTACGAAGGTGGAGGACTAAATTTGTATAAATTAGTGGATGACGCAACGCGGTTGGAAAAAGTTAAGGAATTATGCCATGAACCATTGACTGATGCTGTTATGACTGATATCTTCGTAGAACCACAAATATTTTCTACAAAGATGCCTAATCCTAATGGCAACGAGTTATTTATCTACACCTTAGATCAATCATTAAGCGTGACTACTTCAGAAAGTGTTTGGTTTGAAGACAATCATGCTCGCATGGCAGGTCAGTTCTTTGAGTATAAAGGTAAAATATATCGCCCGGCGCAGGATTGCAACGAGACTTACGGTGGTGCAGTAATTATCGAATCTGTAGAGAAAAAAGGCAATCAATATGAATTCCAATCGGTTAAAAGACTAACTTCTCAGCATCCTCATTTGCGAGTCGGAATGCATACACTTAATGAATATAAAGGATGTGTGGTTATTGACGTGAGAGGATATGAACATGCTTTAGGACGTATGATATACTGGGGAGTGAGAATAAAGAAAAAGGTAAAGTTGCTTTTGAAAAAGTGATTGACGTGCGTAGATAATAAGATTTTATATAGCTGTTATGAAACAAATATCGGTAGCATACATGCTTGGATCTTTGAATCGTGGCGGAGCAGAAACCTTGATGTTGGACGTCTTCAGGAATGCAAATAGGGCTCCATATGTGATGATTGGCATTCATCGCAAGGGCGGTGCATATTTGGACGATTTCTATGCAGCAGGGCCAAAGATGATTCAATGTGCTCCAAAGCGTTTGGGTTATATACGATATATATTCCGGCTACGTAACATATTTAAATCTGAGAAGATAACGCTTGTTCACGCGCAGCATTGGCTGGATGGGATATATGCTTACTTAGCAACAATCGGTATGCCAATCCGTGTTGCTCTCACATTGCACGGTTTTTTTTCGATGCTAGGGTTAAAAGGCTTTTTTTGCAGATTGAGTATTAAAATGGCAGATGATGTGTACTTTGTTAGTCGGTATGAGCAAGATTGGTATCAGCATCAAATGCAAATACCTGCCACTAAATGCCATGTGATATACAATGGAGTAGATTTTTCCAGAATTAAAGATGCAAAAATGGCTCATGAGATTCCTCTTAAGAAAGGTCTGCAATTAGTTATGGTTGGTAACTTTATGTCAGGACGTGACCACCTTACTCTTATAAAAGCCCTACAACTCCTTAATGAAAGAGGAGTTACTAATTTTGATTTTTATTTTATAGGAAAACGCAGCGATAGTGAGCCATACTTATATGACGAATGCAAGCGAATCTGTAAAGAGAATAAAATGAGTCATGTCCATTTTATGGGGGGGCGTAGTGATGTTCCAGCTTTGTTAAAATCAATGGATGGTTTTGTGTATAGTACGGACCATGATACGTTTGGTATTGCGGTAGTGGAAGCAATGTATGCAGGATTGCCTATAGTAGTAAATGATTGGCCGGTAATGAAAGAAGTATGTGGTGAAAGTATAAATAAAGCAGTGACCTATTTTAAATCGAAAGATGTGGAGAATTGCGCATCTGCAATAGAGAAGTTGTTGAAATGTATCTCAGAATCAACAGCAGAATTTAAGAAACGCAGTGCAAATAATGCCCAATGGGTGCGGGAACGTTATTCAATAGAGGCCTATATAGAAAGGTTGCATCATATTTATTGTGAATAAGTAAAAAAATATGAAAATAGTAATAACAGGTGATTATTGTCCATGGGAGCGCGTTGCGCAGGACTTCGCAAATGGCGATTATAGTGCGATAGCTGCTCTGAAACCTATTTTTGCACAAGCCGATTACTCCATTGTTAATTTGGAATGCCCGATTCTGCGAGGTGGAGAAATGCCTATTGAGAAAAGCGGACCACATATACATGCGGATATCCATGCTGTGGACGCATTGAGGCAGATAGGCGTTGGTTGCGTAACGCTGGCTAATAACCATTTTCGTGATTTCGGAGATACCGGAGTGCTAAATACATTATCTGAACTATCAAAATATGGGATTGACTATGCTGGAGGAGGCAAAAATCTCTCTGAGGCTGCTGCAATATTCTATAAAAAGATAGGTAAGGAGACTTTGGCAATCATTAATTGTTGCGAACATGAGTCTTCTATTGCTACTAATACTCATTGCGGCAGCAATCCGCTCAATCCTATTCAGCAGTATTATGCTATCCGAGAAGCCAAGCAGAATGTTGACTATGTGTTGGTAATTGTGCATGGAGGAGTGGAGCACTACAAATTGCCGACACCAAGGATGCAGGAGACATATCGATTCTTTATCGATGCCGGGGCGGATGTGGTTGTAAACCATCATCAGCATTGTTATTCCGGATATGAGGTGTATAAAGGTAAACCTATATTCTATGGCCTTGGTAATCTTTGCTTTGATAGGTCAAAACGTAATAGCATATGGAATGAAGGTTTTATGGTAGAACTCTTATTATCTCATTCTTTAATCGCTCACCATTGTATCCCTTATCATCAGTGTGATGCCGAACCGACGGTTGTGCTATATGATGAATCAGAAAAGAAAGAATTTGAGAAACGAATGGAGGAGTTAAACGCGATTATAGCGAATCCGGAAGAGTTGCAAGCGTCGTATGAAAAACTATTATCTGGCACTCATAGGCGTTATCGCTTCTATGTGGAACCGTACCGCTCTCGTATCGCGAAGTTCCTATATCGCAAACACCTGCTGCCTTCGTTTATGAAAAGAAAGTATATAACTCTGGCTAATGTTATCCAATGCGATTCACATCGTGATCGATTAGTAAAAGCTTTGAAGAATTAAGAATTATGAAACGACCATTATACAACGCAATACATTCACTAATATATAATCCCAAACATTTTGTGGCTGCTATCATAGACCGAATGGGGTGGTGGTTATCAGATGAGTTGTACATAAAATGGCTTTATTATCTTGAGTGTGGTCACAAATTAAATTTGGCAAATCCAAAACGGTATAATGAGAAACTACAATGGCTGAAGTTGTATTATCGTGCCCCGCTATGGACGCAGATGGTAGATAAATACAGAGTGAAAAAGTTAGTGAGTAAACGAGTAGGAGGTGAGTATGTAGCACCTGTATTGGGCGTGTGGGAAAGAGCAGAGGACATTGAATGGGATAAGTTACCTAATCAGTTTGTGCTCAAGACGAATCACGATAGCGGTAATAATGGGGTATTTATATGCAAGGATAAATCAAAGATTGAAAAAGAGAAATGGATTCAAAAAATCAATGCTTCACTACGTCGTGACACGTCTATACCTGGGCGTGAATGGCCATATAGAGATGTGAAACGTTGCGTTTTTGCCGAGCAATATCTGGAAGATGCTACTGGCGAGTTGCGGGATTATAAGTTCTTCTGTTTTGACGGTGTGGTGAAATACCTCTTTATTGCGACAGAGCGCCAATCGGGTGGGGAAGTGAAGTTTGATTATTTTGATGCGGATTTCAATCATTTGGATATTGTGCAGCATCACCCCATGTCGGAAAAACCGATAGAGAAACCGGCACTATTTGATGAGATGAAGTCTTTAGCTGCCAAGCTCTCGGAAGGCTTGCCGGAAGTGCGAGTTGATCTATATGAGGTTAATGGAAGAATCTATTTTGGCGAATATACCTTCTTCCATCATGGAGGAATGGTTCCTTTCCATCCGGATAAGTGGGATTTCGTTTGGGGAGAGCAGATTCATTTGCCGGAAGCAAATAATTTGTAGTTTGTAATTTGTAATTTGTGATTTGACGATATGAAACTTTTAATTACAGTAGGTCCTGATATTAATTGTCATAATCGGCACTACTGCTGTTCATTGTGGTTTGCTACTCTCCGTACATTAACATTGCAACTGAAAAAAGACGGATTATCTTCGGATAATGTTTACAACCAGGTTGAAGTTCTTGGTAAGGAAGAATATTTTAAATAGGCCTCAAAGACCATAAAATCTAAAAAAAAAGAAAAATTATGTCCATATACTTGTGTATATGGATTTTTTTTTGTAATTTTGTGCGCTCAATTGTATGAATAATATAGAAATATGATCGTAAATACATATCAGCAATTGAATGATATAATTAATAAGCGATTGGATAGGGGCTATTCAATTGTTTTTGATTTGGATGGAACTCTGATAGAGTCTGATGTCGCCAACAATTTGGCTTACCAGAAAGCTTATCAAATGAAATATGGGAGCAATGCGAGTCTGCTGATGCAGGGGCGTATAACTAGAGAGCGTTTGCAAAAAGAGTTGCCTTTATCTTTTGAAGATTTGAAAGAAATAGTAACATTCAAACAACAGGTGTTGTATAGTTACATACACTGCACAAAGGCTACTAAGATACTTGATTATGCTAAATCGCTAATAGGAAAATATCCTATGTATCTTGCAACTAATGCTCATGCTGATCGTGTGTCTTTGCTGTTGAATCATTATCGTATGGCAGAAATGTTCAAAGGCATCATATGTATAGAAGATATTCCGTCGAATAAATCAAAGTTCGAAGCAGCGATTGAAAAATTCGGCTTGAATCCAAACCGAATAATCGTGTTTGAAAATAGTCAAAAGGAAATAGAGAATGCTTTGCGCATAGGGGTCAGTGAAGATTGTATTGTTAAACCAAAACTTGAAGTGCTTATGAATTTATTTCAGATTTTACCTAACTCATTTCTGAAATCTTCAGTAATGGCGTTTTATTCATGCGTTTACACAAGGATGGGACAACCTGGAAATCCCGATTACTTGAATTATCTTAAGAACCAAGCAAACAATTACTCGCAAAATACGTTGTCGTCTGCCATTAATATGCTACGAGATATACTTCTGCGAGATATTCCGGCTATCTATGACCAAATTGGTAAGACCTCATTGCTCGTCTGTGTTGTTCCAAGAGCAGGAGCATTGAACTACTATTCCCCAAATCAACTGTTGTTTATCCGTACTATTAATGATGTGGTAAACCATTTGCAGTCAAATTATCCTTTAGTTAATGGGACATCGTACATTCAACGCCATACATCGACCATGACAACTCATTTAGGTCAAACTATGTGGCATCCGACGGGAGATCAGGCTCCTTTTCCCGGTATAACTAAAGCAACATGTCATATATCTCCTCAAGTAAAAAATCAAGATGTTTTGCTGATAGACGATATATATACTCCCGGAGTGAATATTGATGAAGATGCAATACAGGCACTATATGATGCCGGTGCAAAGAGTGTTACCTTTTATGCAATAGGGAGAGTGTAATATGTGTAAGTTTTCAGATCATGCAGTAAATGTTATAACTGCGAAATCATACAGAGGCGTAGGTCGCGCGTGGGTGGTGCGCAATATGCAATCTAAGATTCAACCGGAAGATATAGTGGCGGCTCTTAATTCGTCGGTGAAAGGATGTATGACGACTCTGTCGGAGTTCAATAGCCGTAAAAGATTGGTGGCTGAACAATTAATGAATTTATCGTCCATAGCGGATGGGGTAACGGCCATAGGAGATGATAATTTTCCAACTGTGCGTGGCGATGTAAAAGACAGCGATCGGCCGATTGTGTTATTCTATAAAGGCAATATAGCATTGTTGCAAAAGGGAAGCCGCAATGTGTCGGTTATTGGGATGTTGACTCCCGATGAGAAAATTCAAAAGGAGGAGGAGTTGGTTGTAGATGAACTGGTGAAAAAAGGATATTGTATTGTTAGCGGACTTGCGTTGGGGTGTGATAGTATAGCACATCGTAGGACATTGCAAAGAAAAGGGAAAACAGTAGCTATATTACCCTCGACATTGCAAACTATTCTTCCTGCTCAAAATACATCGCTAGCGGATGAGATATTGCAATCATGTGGATTGTTGGTTACTGAGTATATGTATGATGCAAACTCTAAACAGGAACTATTTGGACGTTATCAAGAACGAGATAGGTTGCAAGCGTTATTTGCAGATGGTGTAGTGCTCTCTGCAAGTTATGCTCCAAATGATAAGGGGCTGGATAGTGGATCGCGTTTAGCGATGAGTTATGCGAAAACGTATGATGTTCCAATGTATGCGGTGTATGATGAACAAGCCGACGAAGATAATCCCAAATATGGATTATCCAAAATGTTAGTAGATGCCGGAGATGCAGTACCCGTTCAGCATAATAATGTTTGTGATCTTATAGAGGCTCTAAAGTTACCTCGTCAATCTAAGCAATTATTTTTATTCTAGATACAATTGATAACCTCATGTATTACCTGAAAAGACGCTTAAAGAACAACAAAAGAAAATTTTTTTTGACTTTTGTACGTTGAATAGTAAAGTGGTGAATTATGGCTGTATATCAAGATATAATTGAATGGTCGAAAGGGAAGCCTTCTTTTATGCGTGATGCAATCAGACGGTTGCTAATAAGTCCGACGTTAACAGATCCGGATATTGATGCGATAAAGGAATTGGTGAAAAAGGAGTGTGGTTTTGAAGGTATAACCATTAATGCTATTCCTGCAGTAGAGACCGATATACCTGTAATAAACAACACAGATGAGTATATCAGACTAAAGGAAATTGCATCGCCACATAATATTGCTGCATTATATGAAGGAACGCCATTGAAGTTTGAACCAACGGGGCTAACTGTGGTGTTTGGTAGAAATGGATCCGGTAAATCCAGTTATTCGAAAATTTTAAAGAAGTTTTGCTGGAGTAGGGATAAAAGTGTCGTCTTAAAAAAGAATGTGTATGTGTCAAGTACAGACCCACAATCAGTGGTAATTAAATACGTTAAAGGCGACGCGGAATCGCAATATGAATGGCAAGAAGGAAATGAGAATGTTAGCGAAGAGCTTAATTCTGTATATGTGTTCGATTCAAAATGCGCCAACATTTACTTGAATTATGATAATGCAGCAGAGTACAAGCCAGTTGGATTAGATGTTCTCGAGAAGTTGGTGTCGTTACTTACTAAATTAGGTGATGCGTTTTCTGCAGATATACTTCAATTTCAGAAGACCAAGTATCAATTAGCGGATAAATATAGAGAGACGGGCATAAATAAGTGGTATCAAGATCTTGAGGAAAAGTCTAGAAGTGAAATAGAAGGATGTCTTGTGCTGAGCGAGGAACAGAAACGACGAAAAGAGACGTTAGAGCAAGCTTTACGAAATAATAATTTGGCTGAAACTAATAAGACGCTGAGTCAAAAAGTTGCACGCTATCAATGTTTGCACACGAAGTTGTCCGAAATTGAGGATTTGTTTTCCGATGAATCCATTAAGGAACTGAGGGGGGCGCTATCCCACTTGCGTGAATGCGAACAAGCCAACTTATTAGCACGCAAATCTTTTGAAACAGATACACCATTTTCAATTGGAGGAGAAGCGTGGAAACTATTGTGGGCTGCTGCCAAAGAATATGCAACCACAGAATTAGATAATCACTTCCCCGTTAGCACTAAGGAAGGTGTGGATTATTGTGTATTGTGTCATCAGCCATTATCACCGAATGCAAAAGAGCGATTAGAAAGATTTGATTTGTTCATACAAGATAGGACAAGTTTGGCAGTTGCCAAAGCCAAAAAGGAATTAGAATCATTAGTTAAGTCGTACGAAGCTGTAAATAAAAACTTTATATCGGAAGATTTGAAGGCAGAGATTATAGATGGAAAAGAAGATATAGAGGCACAAATTAATGAGTATATTGAAGATATCATCGATGTAAGGGGAGCAGTATTGCGTTTTGTGAAAAATGAGGTGCAAGAATTGGAGAAAATCGAATTTCAGCATCTTTCTGTATATGTAGGCCAAGAGATCGTGCAAATCAATGCACAGATTCAAACCAATTCCGAGGCGCTCACTAATAGAGAACAGATGATGAAGGAATATCTGGAATTGGAAGCCTTAAGTGAGTTGGTTCATATGAGAGCGGACGTGTTAGCGTATTACGATGAATGCGTACTTAAAAAGAAGTATCAGCAGTGCAAAGCAGCAGTTACGCCGCGTGCTATATCCATAAAAATCGGTGAGATTCAAGATTCGCAAGCGATTGCGGCACAGCACGCATTATTCGTGCACTACTTACAAATGCTGAATCCGAAAATAGCACATAAGGTGGCATTAAAAAAGACAAGAACCAGTTCTGGCGTCACCTATCAAAAATGTAAATTTGATTCTATAGGAGAAAATATAACAGATGTCTTCAGCGAAGGAGAACAAAAGATAGTAGCGATAGCGAATTTCTTATCGGAATGTACAATTGAGGGAGCAAAGAATTCTATTATTTTTGACGATCCTATAAATTCCCTAGATTTAGAGTACCGAGAAGCAGTCGCCCGGATTATCGTAGAGCTATCGAGAGATAGGCAAGTAATAGTGATGACGCACGATTTGTATTTCCTACGCTTATTAATGGATATTCACAAAAATATCTGTTCTTCAGATTGTTTTGTGACATGTATTAATTCAGATGACACGCATAGTGGAATAGTGTCAGATGAAATTCCTTATTTAGCAAAGAATGTGCAGGAGCGAATAAATACAATTACTGCACAATTAGATGAAATACAACATATAGATGCATCACAGATAGGGGTGAAAAGATATATGCTGAATGATGTGAAATGTAAAATGCGGCAGCTCATAGAAAAAACCACAGAGGATATATTAGTTGGCCGTACTATTTCCCGTTTTAGCAAAAATGTAGATTTCAAACGAGGTAACTTAGCAAGTATTATTGTGACAGAAAAGAAAGACGCAGACTTTCTGCTTGGACTATATGGAAAGTACTCGACTGTTATTCATGATGGTTCAATAGAAACAGAGCCAAATGAAATAACAGAACGAGATGTAAGGCAAGATATCTATGATTTTAGGACATGGAAGGATACTTTTGTAAATAGAGTAAAAGAATGGAAACGCCTTAATGGCTATGTGAATAGAGAATAATATGAAACTTTTAATTACCGGCGGAGCCGGATTTATTGGCTCCAACCTATGCGAGTATTTTGTTTACAATGGCTTTGACGTTGTGTGCCTCGATAATCTTTCTACGGGTTTCCTCCATAATATCGAGCCGCTAATGGGAAAGCCGAACTTTCGCTTCATCGAAGGTGATATCCGCGATCTGGATACCTGCCGCTGGGCAGTGAAGGGTTGCGATGTGGTACTGCATGAAGCGGCATTGGGTTCTGTGCCGCGGAGTATCAATGACCCGATTAATACAAATGCAAATAATATCACCGGTTTTCTGAATATGCTCGTAGCGGCGCGGGATGAGAAGGTAAAACGATTCGTCTACGCGGCGTCGTCATCCACCTATGGTGATAGCAAGGAACTGCCAAAGATAGAGCATAATATCGGCCGGCCCCTATCGCCGTATGCCATTACGAAATTTGTGAACGAGCTATATGCCAACGTGTTCACTTCTCTGTATGGCATCGAGACTATCGGTCTGCGGTATTTCAATGTGTTCGGTCGTCGGCAGGACCCGAATGGTGCTTATGCCGCGGTGATACCATTATGGGTGAAAGCACTGATTAACCACGAATCACCGTTTATTAACGGTGATGGCTCGTACTCGCGGGATTTTACGTATATCGATAATGTTATCCAGGCGAACTACTTGGCAGCCACCGTCTCGCATGACGAGATAGTCAAACGCGCATCGCTCTATAATATGAATCTGCCACAGAATGCGCCGGTGGATTTAGTTTTCAACGTGGCATACGGAGGTAATACGACCCTGAATGATTTGTTCCGCTGCTTGCGGGATAATCTTGCTAAATATGATTCGGCTATTGCGGCTATTGAACCGACGTATCGTGAGAATAGGGCCGGCGACATCCCGCATAGCCAGGCATCGATTATCAAAGCGCAGCGGATTCTTGGCTATAATCCGAAATTCAGCGCGTTACAAGGCTTTGAGCAAGCATGCGAGTGGTACTATCAAAATCTAAAATGAGATTTCGAATTGGTGAATTGTAATTTGTGATTGTAGATTTATGAAGGTATTATTTATAGCGAGTGGAAACCATGGCGCAGTGAGTCCGGTGGTGAAGAATCAGGGAGATGCCTTAGTTTCGGATGGTGTAATGGTGGACTACTTCCTTATCAAAGGGAAAGGCATCCGAGGATATTTGAAAAACGTAAGGCCTTTGCGGAAGTATTTGGATGGACATAGTTATGATGCTATCCATGCGCATTATTCTCTTACTGCATTCGTGGCGAGTCTGGCTGGCGCCAAACCTCTTGTGGTTTCGCTGATGGGAAGTGATGTGAAAGCTGCCGGATGGTATAAGTTTATCATCCGTCTCTTTGCATGGTTATTTCGATGGAAAGCCATCATCGTCAAATCGAATGACATGTATCGGGATTTAGGTATCAAACCCGCCATAGTAATCCCTAATGGAGTAAATATGGATTGTTTTAAACCTATGGATAAGGAAGAATGTCAGAAGAGATTAGAGTGGAATTCTATGAAAAAACACATTCTCTTTCCTGCTAATGCAGCAAGGCTGGAGAAGGATTATCCGTTGGCAGAGGCAGCGGTTAAGCTCATCCCGTGCGTGGAATTGCATGCATTTGACCAGACACCGAACGAGGAGACCCCCTATTGGTATAATGCAGCAGATGTGGTGCTGATGACTAGTAAGTGGGAAGGTAGTCCCAATGCGATTAAAGAAGCAATGGCTTGCTCACGTCCTATAGTCGCAGTCAATGTTGGAGACATAGCTGAACGAACCAAAGGATTGGAAGGATGCTATGTGGCAACAACCCGAGAGCCAGGAGAATTAGCATTATTACTTCAAAAAGCGATGGTATTCTCGCAAACAAAAGGGCGAGAACGAATAATTGCCGATGGATTGGATGCTCGTAATATAAATCAGAGATTGCTCGAAATATATAATTGTGTGCGCGCATAAAAGAAAATAGTACGTAGCAAGGGAACTGAACTATAGAGAAGCGGAGTCAGAACGGCGAGGCTGATTTTTAAAAATTTGAATCTACGTATCGTAAATAAAAAGAATTATTCTATGGCAAATGTGACGTATTATTTGGGTGCTGGAGCAAGTGCGGGGAGACGTAATGATCGAGGATGGATTCTTGAAGGATTGCCTGTGGTGAATGAAATAACCAACAGGATAATGGATTATATCAATAACATCAAGAATGCAAAATTTCCAGATAATATTTCAGCGTGGAAGAATCCGCAGTTTGGATTGACTAGTTTGGCGGCATGGGAAAACGGACGCCAAAGATTGCTCTCTTATCTTAATTTGTTATACGATGCCTGCCGGCGTAATGCAACCATCGATACATATGCCAAGAAACTGGTGCTTCAGGATAAGCAGGCAGAGTTGGAACAACTGGAGCGAATGCTGTCGTTCTATTTTATATTAGAGCAGGTGATACTACCTCCGGATTCCCGGTATGATACCTTTCTGGCGAATATACTTCAAGACCGCCGGCAGTTTCCGCAGAATATCAAAGTGTTATCGTGGAATTATGACAGCCAGTTTGAAATAGCTTATCACGAATATGACAAAGATCACCAACTAAAAATAGGGTCAAAGATGGCGTCAAGATATGAAGCATTCGATATCTTGAAAATCAATGGCTCTGCTTCGTTTCGTAGTACCGAATCAATACCGCAGTATCGAAATACATTACTTTCTAAAATTCAGAAAAACGAAGAGAAATATGATCCGTTTGGAGAAGTAAAACTATTCGATATTCTACTGCCGGATATAGTATTTTTATTTAAGTTATTTGTGGGAGAAATTAATCCGTTGCGCGAAAACAATACCAATTTATCCTTTGCGTTTGATTATAACCGTCCGTCAGACGTGCTCTATCAGCGTTCGGATGAAATCATCCGCTCAACGGATGTACTCGTAATAATCGGATATACATTTCCTTTCTTTAACCGTGTGATAGATAGACGGATATTAGCGCCTCTTAATCCACATGCAACGATATACATCCAGGATCTTCACCCCGAGCGGATTCAGCAGAGTTTGCAAGCCGTGTGTCCTGACATGCTGGATGCGCAGATTCATCTGCGGAGTGATGTGGATCAATTCTTCCTGCCTCCGGAGTTGTAGGGAATGTGTGAGTGTATAGTGAATTAAGGCGCTGCGCTTTAGGAGTTAGGTAATATCCATTATAAATCATCAATCATCAATTATCAATCATCAATTATCAATCATCAATTATAAATCATCAATTATAAATTAAGAATTATGTCTTCTCTTCTTCTTTTTTCTCTGATTGCGTTGCCGTACGCACCGGATGCTTTGGAGCCGGTTATTAGCAAAGAAACCGTTGATTATCACCATGGTAAGCACCTGCAGACCTACGTGGATAATCTCAATAAACTCATTGCCGGTACGGAGTATGAGTCTATGCCACTGGAGCAGATCGTCGCCTCCTCGCAAGGCGCTATCTTCAATAATGCCGGCCAGATTCTGAATCATAACCTGTATTTCACGCAGTTTAAACCCTACACTAATGATCACTCACCAATGGCCAATGACCAATCGCCTTTGTTAAAGGCGATAATCCGCGATTTCGGTTCCTTCGAAGCTTTCCAAGCGGAGTTTGAGCAGAAAGGTGTTTCTCTCTTTGGTTCCGGATGGGTATGGTTGGCGGCAGATAAAGATGGCAGACTGGTTATCACTCAGGAGTCCAATGCCGGCAATCCGGTCACCAAGGGTCTAAAACCGCTGCTGACGATGGATGTATGGGAGCATGCGTATTATATAGATTATCGCAACCGCCGTGCTGCCCATCTCCATGCCCTCTGGCAGATTATCAACTGGGATGAAATTGAGAGACGGTATAAAGAGTGATTGTGAAGTTCCTTGTCCGGTAGACAATAGGAAGTGAGGGAATGAGTGCGATTCATCAGAGTCGCACTCTTTTTGTATAATCGAAAACGCGGACTGCGTCCTTGGGAGAAAACGCGCTAGTGAGCACTCAGATGCATTTGCTATCGCGCATTCGAGTAGCCGTCCTATCAGCCTACTCATAAGTAAACTTAACATCGTCTTCTACGACAGTTCCTCACATCTACAGATGTACGCATCTTCCGTTCTCCCTGGCTTTGGATTCGACGCTTGTCGAATGAACAGGGAAAACGTTCTTTTTGTTTTCGACTGTTTTCTAAAAGCGGATGTCAGTGCTACGAGATGTGTAGCAATGGAATGTTATCCCACTGCGTAGCGGAAAGAACTAAAGGAGCGTCTAGGAGCTCGCTCATAAGCGCGCATTTGGGTGTTTACGCTAGGGCCGCGTGGGCCGACAGGCATAGCGGGCTGGCAGCGAGAAGCACATACAACCGTGCGTTTTCTTAGAGGAGTGCAACGACGAGTTTTCGATTACAGCAAAGCGAGTTTTCTTAGCCGAGCATGATTATTGCAAGGCCGTTTTCCTTTTTACATAATATAAAATGCAAAAAATGTAGGCAAATTTACATTTTTTGTCCAAATTATTTGCACAATTCAAAAAAATGTAGTACTTTTGTGCGCTGAAACGACAAATAATTGTCATTTTTAGCTCACGATGGATGTTTTAAGCACTATATTATCGAGTAGCAGAACGGTCTTCACAGCCCAGTGGTTAGCGCTGCAAGACAATGCCCGTAACCGCGAATCGTTGGTACGTTCCTTGCGGTATTACGTGCGCACAGGCGCCTTGCGATCACCGCGGAGCGGTATTTATACCAAGCCCGTTTACGATGAGAAGGAGATGGCGTGTACGCTCTTTAAGCCCTCGTATATATCGCTCGAGTATGTACTTGCCCGGGCCGGAGTCACGTTCCAATACTCTGAGGATATCACCTGTATCAGTTATCAGACGCGGACACTCGAGATAGACGGCAAGGCCTATGTCTTCCGCAAGATCAATCCTATGCTCTGGGCGAACATGGCGGGTATTGAGCAGCGGGATAACATCGCTATCGCTACGCCCGAACGGGCCTTCCTCGATATGGTTTACCTCAGTGCCGGACAGTGTTATTTTGACAACCTACGGCCACTCAACAAGGATCTTATTCGGCAGATTCTGCCGGTTTATAACTCGCCTATATTGATCAAGCGTGTGGAGGCGCTACTCAATGGACATCAATAAACATCGTTATTACATGATGCAAGTCTTGCTTGCTATCTTCCGTCACCCGGAGTTGAGTCGCTTACTGGCGTTCAAGGGCGGCACATCGCTCATGCTCTTCCATGGACTCACGCGCTTCTCTACCGATCTGGATTTCAACCTCTTGGATGCGTCCAAGACCGAGTTCGTGTATAATGAGTTGCACAACCTGTTGCTCAAGTTCGGCACTATTGACGATGAAGCGATGAAGTTCTACGGTCCTATCTTAGTGCTCAACTATGGTAAGGGCGAACGGATGTTAAAGGTTGAAGTCAGCAATCGCGAGTATCCTGATCATTACGAGATTCGTTCGTTGCTGGGCACTGATATTCGTGTCATGACCTTGCCGGATATGTTCGCCCATAAACTCTGTGCGCTGGGCGAGCGTGCTACGCCGCGAGATATCTATGATGTATGGTTCTTCTTGCAGAACCGCACCGAGATCAATGCGGAGATAGTGCAGTTGCGTACGGGACTCTCTGTGGGCGAGTATGCACTGCAGTGCGCCGACAAAGTGCGTACTTTCTCACCGCGTGCACTCATGCAAGGGCTCGGAGAGGTTCTAACGGATAATAAAACCAAAACTTTTGTCCGCCAACAACTCATCACTGACACCGCCTCCGCCCTGGAACTCTTTGCAACTTATCCGCTAATCAATCAAAAAGGGTAAAATCATGAAAATTGCTCCAGCACTAATCATTTGAGCCTTTGGCATAATCGAAAACATCGGAATCTCTGTTGCTAAGTCGCAACGAACGTTATAGCTCTTCTTGCTGCTTGTGAGCAAGCTCCCAGACCACAATAAGTCCTATTCCGTTAACCGGTACCGATTTTCACCACCGGTAGATTCCTCTAAAAAAACGCACTACGTGCCATGGAAAACTTGTTTTTACACAAAAATGACAACCATCATTTTTCCAGACGTGTAAAAACGCTATGTCGTATTGATAATGTTTTCTCCGCCACTGCGTTCCGTCGATTACTGCTTCGATATACTACGTAGTTTTCGGCTGTTTTCTAAAAGCGGACGTTTGTGCTACGAGATGTGTAGCAATGGAATGTATTCCCACTGCGTAGCGGAAATGACATAAGGAGCGTCTAGGAGCTCGCTCATAAGCGCACATTTTGGTGTTTATGCTAGGGTCGCGTGGGCCGACAGGCATAGCGGGCTGACATCGAGTAGCACGTACAGCCGCGTGTTTTCTTAGAGGAGTGCAACGACGAGTTTTCGATTATAGCAAAGCGGATTCAGTGCTAAAAATACAAATTCGTTCGGATTTATTTGCAAATATTCCAAAAATGTTGTAATTTTGCATCGTTTTCGGAATAAATATAGTTTTGATGCCATGAAAATCGACGAAGTAAAAGACATGCTTCCGCAGAAACCGGAGCGGATGGTGAGTGTGGAAGAACCAAAGAAAAGCGAGTTAGTGAAGGCGTGCTACAATTTGGTGGGTTGTTTGCATGAGGTATACAAGCAGTTGGGGCCCGGATTACCGGAATACATCTACCAAGAAGCGCTTGCTAAGTCTTTGAAGGTTAAGGGGATGATGACCCATAAAGAGGTACGGTTCCATCCGCTTTTCATGGGCGAACCGCTTGAGGCCTACCTGAAGATGGACTTGGTAGTAGAGTCGCCAATCGGCAATATCATCGTAGAATGCAAAGCGCTGACGGAACTGGGCGTGCGCGAGCACTATCAGACATTTGGATATCTGCGTGCTACGAAATGGCCGATTGCTATCCTCGTCAATTTCGGTGCGGATAAACGCGCACAGATCGAGCGTTATTATTTCGATAACGGCAGGATATACGTTTTTTAGTTGTTAAAGGAAAATTGCTGTAGCAATAATCGTTTGAGTTAAAGGAAAACTCGCTGCGCTCTATAAAACGCGCGGCGATGTGCTACTCGGTGTGATGCCGCATGGTTATGGCCCACGCGACCTTAGCGTACACATCTAAAAGTCTGCTTATAAGCCAGCTTCCAGCCATCCTTTTATCCATGTCCGCTCCGCAGAAGTATGATCTACTCCTGCTACACCCTTTCGTATCCCTTCGCCGCTTTGGGGCCGGCGTGCCGGACAACAGGGAAAACGGCTACGCAGTGTAACAAGTGGCCGTAATCGACAAAGCGCAGCGGCGGAGAAAACGGCTGCGCAGTGTAGTGTAGAAATGTTTTCGACTGTTAGACACGGTGGTTGCCGTGTCAGGAAGCAGGAAAGAGTCGATGTGCCTGCAGGAGGTATATTACCTATCTGCTTATGGTGACCTTTAGAGGGGCATCCGGATGCTTGCATACGAGTGAGCCGATAATTGATAGCATGAAGGGCTGTAAATGCATGTTTGCAGAATGGACACAGAGACTTTACCTGCGTGTTTTCTTAGAGGAGCATCGCGACGAGTTTTCGGTTACAGCAAAGCGGATTCTTTATAAAAATACAAATATTTTGCTAAAAATCTTGCACATTCAAATTATTTGTTGTAATTTTGCAGCGGAATTGCAAGATATCATTAAATAAAGCAAATTATTCTATTTGTTTTACTATAAGATAGTTTATCGTTATGGCGAAGTCAACATTAGCAAATAAATTGCCGCGTAGGGCGGAGAAGAACCTGCAGATAGTAGGAGAGCAGATTCGGTTGGCGCGACTGCGCAGGAACTTAAGTATCGCGCAGATAGCCGAACGGGCGTCTTGCAGCGAATTGACGGTTATCCGAGTGGAGCGCGGATTGCCTACAGTAGCGATAGGTATATATGTCCGGATTCTTTTTGCACTTGGATTAGATGAAGGCATTTTATATATCGCCAAGGATGACGAAGTAGGACGTACTTTGCAGGACTTGGATATGAAACCTCGTCAACGCGCGTCCAAATGAATGAAGCATGAAACATATCTCGATAGAAATATTTTCCCAATGCATACCTCAACAAGCAGTAGGCGTACTTGGTTTTGACTCGATACGCGGTCATACTGCTTATCAGTGGCAATATGATGCGGGGTGGTTACAGTCCAACCGCAGATTGGTTCTAAGCGCGGATTTGCAGAATGTGAGCGGTCCGCAGTATGCCAATGATTGTCTGTTTGCATTCCTGCAAGATGCAATGCCGGATCGTTGGGGTAGGCGGTTGATAGACAAAAGGGAGCGGATATTAGCCATGCAAGAAAGCAGACCGGTCCGTCATTTGACGGATATCGATTATCTGACTCAGGTAGATGATGTCACGCGTATGGGTGCATTGCGATTGCGGAGCGAAGAGCGTTATTTTGGAACCGAATATGCGGACTCTCCGGTACCGCCGTTGACCAACCTGCGGGAATTCGTAGATATGGCTCAAGAGTATGAAAGGCAAGATGCGCAAGGAGGACAGATGCGAGAAGAATGGTTGCTTCATCTGTATAAACAAGGTTCCTCGCTTGGCGGAGCTCGCCCGAAAGCCAATGTGCGTGATACAGATGGTACACTGTGGATAGCCAAGATACCTTCTGTGAATGATGATTACGATGTGGCTCTATGGGAATATTTTGCGAACCGGATGGCCGCAATGGCGGGGATAAACGTTCCTAAGATGCGCTTGCTGGACCTGCCGGGACAGAAATATCACACCTTATTATCGAAGCGTTTTGATAGAGAAGGGGAGCAGCGAGTCCATTATGCATCGGCGATGACACTATGCGGATTGACGGACGGCGCGGATGCAACCACCGGTCATGGCTATCTGGATATAGTGGATGCTATTATAGGAGACATCGGCTGCAGTAATCCGCAGTTGGCATTGGAGCAACTGTATAAGCGGGTTGCATTCTCTATCGCGATAGGCAATCATGATGATCATTTCCGTAACCATGGATTCTTGCTTGCAGAGCAAGGATGGGAATGGTCTCCTGCTTTTGACATCAATCCGTCTGATATGACTACGCAAAGTTTGTTGATCTCGCGTAACAGCAATGAGTCTTCACTGAGTGAGCTGCTGTCTGCGTCGGGAGATTATATGCTATCCAAGGATGTGGCTCGGAAAATAATAACTGAAGTTCAATCGGCTATGAAACAATGGCGCAATGTGGCGCGGCGATGCGGAATATCGGCTGCGGAGATGATGCGTTTCGCCGGGAGGTTTGAACCTTCCTGCATTTAATAATCGAAAACGCGTAGCCTGACAAGAGGAAAATAAACATAGATAAACCCTGCCGCTTGGTTGTTAACTCTGCAAGTTTTCGAGTGCTCTCTCCGCCGCGCCACTAGTAAAGAACTTTCCTGTAGCTCGTCAGAGTGAACCCTCACCTCCATAGGAGGTAAACATCCTCGCGTCAGCGATAAACAAAAAAAAGTTTTTTCTGTTTGTTGTCAGGCTACTTCTAGAAAACCGTCGTTTCACTCCGTTAAAGAAAACTAATCTCTCGCGAAAAAGCTAACCCGCTTTTCCTGGAAGCGAGAGATATGTCCCCTTCATCTACACCCGCTTTTTCCCGCATAAAGAACTCGCGGGTTAGCGAGTTGCGGTAAAACCGTTTTCGGAGAAAGGAATCTACCGGTAGCGAGTATCGATAGTGGTATGTGGTGTTGAGTAACTGCCTGTCCGGAAGCTCGCTTATGAGCAGACAGATAATCAATAGCATGATGTCGCGGATTAGCAACATAGATCCCGCGTTTTCTTAGGAGGAACGAAGTGACGAGGTTTTCGGTTATAATCTGTTTTCGGTTATATATCAAAAGGTGGTATTTATCCAAGCATAACTGCTATATTTTTGTCCTAAAACAATAAATTTTTAATTTATTCGGCAAAAAATAGCTTAAAATTTGCGTATATGCAATTTTTGTCGTAAATTTGCGGGCTGAATTGTGAATTGTGCGCACGTGTGTATGCGCGAAGACATGTCCAACGAACCGAATAACATAGAAAACCCGGAAACAACCAACCCGATGGCAGCGGATCCGATGATGCCGCCGCAGGTGCCGATGATGCCCCCGCCGCAAGGAAGAAAAGCAAAAACGGTGAGCATTTGGCCGAAATGGTTGTCGCAATACGCAATAGCGACGTATCTCTTGGCATTGGCGGTGGTTACTCTAATCTACTCATCATATAGCTTGCCGTGGTACTACATGTTATCCGGAGTGGTGAGTGTGTTGGTATTCTTTCTATATGGCCGAAAATTAGCCCAAGACACGTCTGTCGCGAGTATCAAGAAAGCGAAGAATTTCGAGAAACGCATATTTCTCATCGCTTTTATTCCCCGTCTGCTTTTCATGTTATTGATTTATCGGATATTCATGGAATATTATGGCGATGCATTTGGTTTTGAAGACGCAGATGCAGGTTATTATGATGAATTGGGGCAGTTTGTAGCAGGATTGATAGAAAATGGTAATTTTCATTTCTACGACGAAATATCACATTGGAGCGGGAGTGATGATGTCGCCGATATGGGATATGGCGTCTATGTGGGATTTATCTATTGGTTGACCGGCAATAGTATCATAGCGGTTCGTCTGCTCAAATGCGTATTGTCTTCGTTTACCGCAGTGCTAATCTATCGTCTTGCCAAACGCAATTTCGGCGATCAGGCAGCTCGAATAGCAGCTCTCTTTGTCGCCCTGTGGCCGAATTTCTGGTATTACTGCTCTGCGCACTTAAAAGAAGTAGAGATGGTGTTTTTAGTTGTTCTCTTTGTGGAGCAAGCGGACCAAATGCTGCGCTCGCGGAAGTTTACGGCATGGAAAGTGATACCAGTGCTATTGATAGCAGCAGCTATCTTTACATTTCGTACTCCATTAGGACTGGTGGCTCTCTCTGCATTGGTGTTCTCTGTTGCGATGTCTTCTTCGCGCATCGTTAATTGGGGGAAACGAATTGTCGTAGGAGTTTTTGCTGTGGCGTTGATCGGAATTGTCGCGGGAAATAGAATAGAAGAGCAGTCTAGAAAGTTGTGGGAGACTGTTGAATCCCGTCAGCAGGAAGGGAATATGGAATGGCGTAGCAGGCGTGAAAACGGCAATGCATTTGCCAAGTATGCCAGTTCGGTGGTATTTGCTCCCATGATTTTTACTATACCATTCCCTACTATGGTGCGTCCTTTTGACGGACAAGAAGTACAACAATTGAATCATGGCGGCAATTTTATTAAAAACATATTATCAGGGCTTGTGCTATTCGCACTAATAATGCTACTATTATCAGGAAAATGGCGCGAGCATCTGTTACCTTTGTCGTTTGTGCTGGGTTATCTGGTGGTTTTGGTCTTTTCGTCTTTTGCGCAATCCGAACGATTTCACCAACCGATTATGCCCTTTGAGTTTATGTTTGCGGCATATGGGGTAAGTCTCGCCTTGTCTCATAGGCGATACAAGCGATGGTGTTTTTATTGGTGTATATTAATGTTTGTTGCTGCGATTGCGTGGAACTGGTTTAAATTAGCAGGGCGTGGATTGGTATAGAAATTATTATTGCATAATTAGAATATGAAGAATTTTTGGTTGATGGTGTATTACGGTTTTGCGCAATATCTGCCTAAATCGAATAGGGGTGTACTCGGTAAAGTAGGAATGCGTCTGCGTTATCATTGTGCAAAGCACCTGTTTGCACAATGCAGAGGGTATGTAAACTTGGAACGGGGAGCGTATATAGGTAATGGCCGAAATTTTCATGTGTTTGGAGATTGCGGTATAGGAAAGAACTTTATATGCCATAATAGAATTGTTACTATTCATGGTGCGTTGATGATGGGAGAAGATGTGTTGTTTCAAGGCGGAGGTCACAAGTACGATAATCCGGATGTTCCGCTTGGCTCGGAAGGCAGTCTGCCAGATACACCATTAGAGATTATGAATGATGTCTGGATTGGCGCACGAGTAATAGTGTTGCCGGGGTGCAAACGAATAGGTGCACATAGCATTATCGGTGCGGGTGCTGTTGTAACGCATGACGTACCGGATTATGCTATCGTTGGGGGTAATCCTGCTAAAGTAATTAGAATGCGGAAATGAGAATACTAATTGTAGCATCATATAATAAAAAACAGATATGCACCATTTGTAGTGGAGCAGGCAGAGTGCTTGCAGCAAGCCGGATGTGATATGTCGTGGTTCGGTGTGCAAGGGAAAGGCGTATTGGGGTACCTAAAAGAAATACCTCGCTTGCGAAAGAAAATACGTAATTCTGTGCCGGATATTATCCATGCGCATTACTGGTTAAGTTGCTTATTAGCAAACCTTGCCACTCGGCGAGTGCCTGTCGTAAGTACCTATCACGGCAGTGATATAAATATGAAGTCTGAGCGTCCGTTCTCGAAGATTTCAATGTGGTTATCTGCATGGAATATATTCGTGAGCAAGAGAACGATGAAGTTAGTTCATGGCGATCGACGTAAGGATAGTTCTCTTATACCATGTGGCATCAATTTGCCTAAACCATGGAGCGAACTGTAAAATCAGAAGGTAGAGCAACTAACCCTTAATCAGTGGATTGAAACTGTGCTGGAGAAAGGGAAAAAACATGTACTATTTGCAGGGGCGTTTGATAATACAGTAAAAGATCCAATGCTTGCAAAAGCAGCTATGAACGAGTTAACAAATAAAGGGGTGAATGCGGAGTTGATTGAACTCAAGGGATATAACCGTGAGCAGGTAAATGCCTTAATGTATAATTGTGATGCATTTCTAATGACATCTAAAACCGAAGGATCTCCACAGGTAATCAAAGAAGCTATGGTCTGCGGATGCCCGATTGTGAGCGTCGATGTGGGGGATGTGGCAGAACGGATAGAGGGAATAGAAGGATGTTTTCTTGTTTCAACTCGTGACCCCAAAGACATTGCTGCTGCTGCTGTAGAGAAAGCTATTCTATTTGACGGAAAAACGAGTGGACGAAAGAGAATTATAGACCAAGGGTTGTCAAACGAGCAGGTAGTAAAACGAGTAGTTAAGGTTTATGATACTATTATCAGGAAATAGTGTTGACAGAAGTGCATGGAGCCAATTGGTGCAAGCAAGTGCTACCGGGACGTGGTTTCAGACGCCGGCAGCATATGATTTCTTTGCGTCTATGCCGGAACTATTCCGACCGTTCGTGGTCGCTATTGCGAACAATCCATCATCAAGCGAAGCACAGCATTCTATCACTCCATCATTGCACGAGCAAGTGCTCCGTGCCGTTTGTGTTGGTTATGTGACGAAGGAGAAGAACCCGATAAAGCAATTTTTTACGCGGAGGGCGATTGTTATTGGAGGTCCGGCATTGGCAGATGATGCGACGGATGAAGAAGTAAATGCGTTGTTAGAAGCTGTTAAAACAAAAACACGGCATCTGCAGTCGCTAAACAGCGACTTGCATGAGACAACTCATCAGTCTGCTTGTATGCAAGCATTCAGACAGCCTGAAGACTTGTCCCATATTGCTGTAGAACAGCAGGATGCCTCACAAAAACACGCTGCGCTCACAAAAAACACCAAAAACATTTTTTATTGTTACGTGCCGATATACATTGAGACGCGGAATTTTAACAATTATGAGAAATGGAAGAACGCGTTTGAGAAAGCAGGATTTTCCTATGCCCCGCATCTCAATTTCCATGTAGATACATCCTCTGTTGATGTCGTGGAATCCAATCTTGGGAAAAGTCGCAAACGTGATATACGTACTACTATCCGTGAAGGCGTTACTATTGTTGATTTATTGAATGAGAGAGTTAGTGAGTTAGAGAGAGAAAGAATGGTACGTGAGTACTACCTTATTCTCAAGAACCTTTATAAGACTAAGGTTAAGACACCGCTCTTCCCGGAATCGTTCTTTCAAACCCTGGCAGCCCATCCTTCTGCACGGTTCTTATTGACGGAATTGAATGGCAAGATCGTTGGCGGCACCGTATGTGTGGCGCAGGAAGGTAAATGTTTGTATGAGTGGTTCGCGTGCGGAGAGGATGGGGTATATCCTCATGTGTTTCCATCTTGTTATGCTACCTATGCCGGTATTAAGTATGCATCGGAGCACAACATACCGCGATTCGACATGATGGGGGCCGGCAAACCGGACGAGGCATACGGAGTGCGGGATTTTAAAGCGAAGTTCGGTGGAAAAGAAGTAGAACACGGAAGATTCTTGTGTGTTATTAAACCATTGCTCTATAAGGTAGGAATATTGGGAGTGAAAATATTGAAGAAACTAAAATGATTCCGCGGTTAGACATACAATTCCCGTTTTACCGCCAATGGCAGTATTGGTTCGGCAAACCATATGAACCTCATGAAGGTGAGTACTTGTTGAATCATGCGCGATCGGGTATCGTTCTGGCGCTGCGAACTTCGCTACCGAACGGAGGTAGAGTAGGGGTGGTCGCGTATAATTGCCATACGGTAGCAAATGCGGTAGTGAATGCCGGATGTACACCGGTATTTTTGGATGTGAGGGAAGACTTAACGGTGGATATAGAGTCGGTGCCTGCGGATTTGGATGCGATTGTAGTAACAAACCTTTTCGGAATACGGAACGACATATCCGCTATTCGTGCTAAGTGCCAAAGAGCGATTATTATCGTGGATAATGCTCATGGGTATGGTCTTCCGGCAGAAGGAGATTTTACCGTCTATAGCATCAATCAAGGGAAGTTTCCTGCATTGGGAGAAGGAGGAATTCTTAAGGTTGCACCTTCTATTTTAGATTTAAGATTGCGAATTTCAGATTTGTATTCTCTGTTGCCGAAATATAACAAACTTGCGCAAATAAAATTATTCTGTGCAATGTTGATGAAAGCTGTTGCGTATTCCAAATTATGCTACTGGTTTGTGCGGAGATTGAAAAAAAATGCAAATCCTGAAGTGCACGAACAAGTGGAACTGAAACAGATGGCGCCAGGGATACGGCGGTTATACAAAGCGTGGCTTCCAAATTCCGATGCCGAAATAGCCAAGCAGAAGAGAAATGTGGAGCGGATAAGAGGATTAGGGATTAGTGGATTAGTGGATGAGTGGTTAGAGGGAGATAATGCATTTATGCTTGTTGCTCGTTGTGAGAATCCGGAAGAACTGAAGAAATGGTTCGCAGAGCGAGGAGTAGAAACGGAAACGCATTTTAAGCATGCTATTGATTGGGCAAAAGAGTTTGGATACCAACATGGTTCGTGCCCTATGGCAGAAAAGTTAACCAAACAATTACTAATGATACCAACGTACGTAACGTTGAAGTATTAATGTTGAATGTTTAATGGAAAATAGATACAATGAACGTTTGGATTGACATACTGCATATGCCGCAGTTTAATTTTTATAAGCCATTTATCACGACTTTATCTAAACAAGGGCATCAAGTGTATATAACCGCTTTGGGAAGGGGTAAACTACCTGCAATCGTGAAGAAAGAACTTAATGGCTTAAATAACGTATCCGTGTCCATCGTTGGTAAACACCATATGACACGTTGGTCTGCCATCATAGAGGCTAACTTGATACGTATCATTTGGCTGTTCTTTTGGTGCATCGGGAAGAAGATAGATATAGCATATTCTAATGGCTCACATGTGGGAATGCTTGGTAATTTTTTCCATTTTCCAGCGTATGAGTTCGAAGATGATCCACAAGCAGCGGATTACAATCTCATGTGTCGTTTCGCGACTCAGAACCACAGTTTATTATATGAATTGCCAGATGGGTACAAACTCAATTCAAAAGATAAGTTACTTCGTTGTCTAAAAGAATGGGCGTATTTGAATCCGAGGACATTCGTGCCCAAAGAAGCAGCACTGGAGAAATACGGCGTGAAGCCGAAAGAATATATATTTCTGCGTGAGGTATCGGTTGGAACGATCAACTATGCCGGACAGGAGTCTGGAGCTATCTTGGGTATCAAGGATTTGATTCCTTCCGGAATGAAAGTACTGTTTTCGCTCGAGGAGAAAAAAAGGAGAAGTGAGTACCCAGCGGACTGGATACTGCTGCAAGAGCCGATAGAGGATATACACAGTCTCATTTATTACTCGGCAGGACTTGTGTCATCCGGTGACTCGATGACCCGTGAAGCAGCATTGCTCGGTGTACCGGCATATTACCTCGGAATCCGCTATTCGATGCCGGCTAACGCGGCGGCATCCAAAGTCGCTTCGCTCCAGAATCGTCAAACCATGCCGTTTGAGAAGTGGATTGAGAATTTAGGAGCTGAGAGCCAAGAGTCAAGAGCCAAGAGTCAAGAGGAATTACGAACTCATATAGACCATGAGTTTATAGACATTAATCAATATATGCTTAACCTTGTTGAACAAGGTATTTGTAATTTGTAATTTGTAGATATGAATATTTCAATTTTCGGATTAGGGTACGTGGGATGCGTAGGGGCCGCGTGTCTCGCAAAATTAGGACACACCGTCATTGGCGTAGATGTCAATGAGAATAAAGTTAGGCTAATCAACGAGGGTAAACCGACTATCATCGAGGACGGAATAGCTGAATTATGCGCAGAGGCCCATGAGAAAGGTCTAATGTCAGCCACAACAGATGTGCATGCAGCGGTGCATGCTACCGATGTCTCATTCATCGTTGTCGGTACGCCTTCATCCAAAGAAGGACACCTCAATCTGAACTATATCTACAAAGTAGCTGAGCAGATCGGTGTGGCGCTAAAGAATAAAGAGTCAAGAGTTAAGAGTCAAGAGAAAAGAGTTAAGAGTGAAGAGCTAAGAGAGGGATTGAGACATATCGTAGCGATTCGCTCGACGGTACTGCCGGGTACGAATGAAAAAGTGGGGCGGATAATAGAAGAGATAAGCGGGTTGAAGCGTGGTAAGGACTTTACTATCGTTAGTAATCCGGAATTCCTGCGTGAGGGAACGTCCGTCAAGGATTATTTTAACCCTCCCTTGACGCTCGTAGGGACTGATATGCCGGAGGCAGAATCTGTGTTCCGCGAGATATACAAAGGTATCGATGCGGAGTTTATCTGTACTGACATCCGCGTGGCAGAGATGATGAAGTATGTGAATAATACCTACCATGCGCTGAAAATCGTCTTTGGCAACGAGGTGGGAAACATCTGCAAGGAACTCAATATTGACAGCCATAAGGTGATGGAGATATTCTGCAAGGATAAGCAACTTAATATCAGTCCCTATTATTTCAAACCCGGTTTTGCGTACGGAGGTTCGTGTCTGCCCAAAGATATGAAGGCGCTGAAAACCCTTGCACATGACCATTATGTAGAAGTGCCCGTGATTGAGGCTATCGGAGAATCCAACGAGATACAAAAACAGCGTGCGGTGCAACTCATCATGGCGCAAGGCAAACGCAAAGTGGGTATCCTTGGATTGTCATTCAAAGCCGGAACGGATGACCTTCGTTGCTCGCCTATCGTGGATGTGGTGGAGAGTTTGTTAGGCAAAGGATTTGAGATCCGTATTTATGACAAGAACGTGAAAGTGAGTGAACTGACGGGCACGAATAAAGACTTTATCATGGCTAAGATTCCGCATTTGCAGCATTTCGTGAGTGACAATCTGGAGGAAGTTTGTCGCGAGAGCGATGTGCTGGTGGTAACTAATAAGGAGAAGGAATTTGCATCCGTGATGGAACTCTATCCGAATAAGATTATTGTAGATTTGGTGCGTCAGTGGAAAGAAATAAATTACGCCGGGCATTATGAAGGGCTCTCATGGGGTGATATCAATCAAAATCAAACGGCGCAACAGACTGCGATGAAGCAAGATTTCCGACAAACAGAATTCTAATAAATAAGTAATGATACGCGAAGGATGGTATAGAAGAATGATAGTGGATATCGTCGTATGGGTGATAGCAGCATTGCTATGCATGCTATGGCGATGGGTGGCGGATAAGAGCGAGATAGTGCATTACTGGGCGCTATTCGGTATACTGGCTGCACTATGGATAATAGTAGGATGGCTCGTGCAGCTATACCGCTCGTACAAAACGACCTGGCTATGGCAGTCCATGCTTTCTCTAATCGCCGATGCAGGCATACTGATAGGTCTATGCTGGTGGTTACTGCCGAAGATGCATTATAGCCTGTCTCCTCGTGTGGCGATGTGGACCATCCTCATCGTCGGTGCGCTGGAGACGATAGTTGTTGTCATCGAGCATTACTGGAAATATGCGACGAACATGAATGTGCCGGTGATGCAGATAGAACAACGCAAGCATGCGCAAGTGACTCGTGCAGATGAGAAGCGAAGCAAGACATCCATTGAAGCAGTGCATCAGTCTGTGCTTTCCGTAACCACCGAAGCGGATTACTACATGCTGCGCAAGAAAGCGCGACTGGATTCCACCCAGACGAAAGTGATATGCGACCGGCAGCCCTTTAGCATCCTGCAGATACCGGATTACCAGTACGCCACCATCGTGGATATGACGCTGCTGAACGACATGCGGGGAATAAACAAACGCTTGTGTGCTGTCAACCAGAAACTGCCGGACGAAGGACGTTACATATGCTGCTATCGGCCGCAGGAATATATCAAATCGAAGATATTGGCGAGATATCCCAAAGGACTGAACTGGATCATCTATACGCTCTATTTCTTCCAGAAACGCGTATGGCCCCGACTGATGCTGACGAGCCGTTTGTACTACGATCTTACGCGCGGGCGCAAGCGAATGCTGAGCAAGACCGAAGTATTAGGGCGACTCTACTACTGCGGATTTGAGGTAGATGAAGTAGTGCCGATGGGGCATATTGAGTATGTCTTCGCCCATCGTTATTCGCAACCTTATCCACAGGAGAAAATGAAATTATACGGTCCGCTGATTAAGTTGCCGCGGGTATGCAAGGACAAGAAAATAAAATATTTCTACAAGATGCGCACCATGCATCCCTATGCCGAGTATATCCAGAAATATGTGTTCGACGCGAGGGGAGGAATGGATATAGCCGACAAATCCAACGATGACTGGCGTATCACTACTTGGGGAAAAATAATGCGTAAGTACTGGATGGACGAGTTGCCGATGCTGATTAACTGGTTCAAAGGAGATGTCAAGTTAGTAGGCGTGCGGCCGCTGAGCAAAACGATGTTCGATAGTTATCCGAAATGGCTGCAAGACAAACGCACGAGATGCAGACCGGGACTGATACCTCCGTTTTATATCGACCATCCGGATACGTTTGACGAACTGTTCGCCAGCGAAGACAAGTACTTGACGGAGTATCTGGAGCACCCGGTAAGGACGGATATCAAGTATTTCTTCCTGACGATGCGGTCGATTTTGGGACGCAAGACACATTCGGCATAAAAAGAAAAATGCGCTTCGCTTACAAAAATAAGAAAAAAAATATCAAAAATAATTTAAAAATAGTAAAAAAACATAGATAAACCCCTCCGCTTGAGTCAGCATGATATATGGGCTACGCGCCCGGAGCGTAATAGCCTTTTCATCCGCGCTCATGAGCGAGCTCCCAGCGCGGCTAAACAGCCTATCCCGCCGCAACAAGAGTTGCGTTATACCATACTACCTTGCGCGTCGGCGATAAACATAAAAATTTTTTATTGCTTCCACGCCGAAGGCGTAACATTTATAACTTAGAATTTGTAACATCCTATGCAGATAGCAGAGAGAGTAAATAAGATCGCGGCATCGCAGAGCCTGGAGATGGCGGCTCGTGCCAAAGCGATGAAAGCGGCAGGGATCGATGTGATCAGTATGTCGTTGGGTGAACCGGATATGGATACCCCGGAGCACATCCGTCGTGCGGCACAGGAGGCGATAGAGAACGGATGGTCGCATTACGGCCCCGTGGCAGGGATTGAGTCGCTGCGGGAAGCGATTGCAGATTGGCAGAATAACAGGCCTAACCAGAAGTACAAAAACATAGATAAACCCAGCTGCACTGCGATAAACATAGATAAAGAGGAAATCAAAAACGCGCATTCTACGTCCGCTATGCCCGATGGCCTACGCGGCCTGGAGCGTAATCACCCACAAGCGCTCACAAACGAGCTTGCAGCGCCTGTAGATGCTAACACTCCTAACCTGCTGCCGGAAGAGCAGCACGTTGAATACTTACAAAAATGCGATCTCCCATCTTACAAAAATGACAAAAATGAGATAGAGTGGACAGCATCCGATGTAATCGTCTCTGTGGGAGCCAAGATGGCAATATATAATGCTATCCAGACGGCAGTCAACCCCGGCGATGAAGTGATTATCCCCATGCCGAGTTGGGTGAGCTACAGCGAGATGGTGAAATTAGCCGGAGGAACGGTGGTGCCGGTACAGACGAGGTATGAAGACCGCTATTGCCTGACGCCGGAGCAGTTACGTAAGGCCTTGACGCCGAAGACGCGGATGCTGATCCTCTGCAGCCCGAATAATCCGACGGGGAGTGTGTACAGTCGCGTAGAACTGGAGGCGCTGGTGGAAGTATTGCACGAATGGCCGGAGGTAATTGTCCTCTCCGACGAAATTTACAATGCGCTGGTTTATGGGCAACCCTCTAATCCGCTAACTCCTAACCCTCTAACCTTTTCTGCCTTCGGTGAACTTGCCGATAGGCTGATTATCGTCAATGGCGTAAGCAAAGCGTATGCGATGACGGGGTATCGGATTGGATGGCTGCTATGTAAGAATAAGATGTTCATCCAAGCATGCATCCGTTTGCAGGGACAGCAGTTGACGTGTGCGACGATGGTGGCACAGAAAGCCGCAGAAGCAGCTTTGCGCGGCACGCAGGAATGTGTGGAGCAGATGCGGAGCGTGTTTGCATCGCGGCGGGAGTTGATATGCCGGTTAGCCAAAGAGATACCCGGATGGAAATTTGAGGAACCGCAGGGCGCGTTCTACCTTTTCCCGGACGTGAGTGCGTTAGGGGGAGGAGATGTGTATGCGGAGCGGTTGCTGGAGAAAGCACATGTGGCGGTGGTGCCGGGATCGGCCTTCGGTTGCCCGGAGTGCATACGGCTCTCTTATGCCATATCGACGGAAGAAATAAAAGAGGCGATGAAGCGCATTGGTCATTTGTCATGTAGGTAAATCAAAAATGCGCTGCGCTTGTGAAAATAAACAAAAATAATTTAAAAATAGTAAAAAAACATAGATAAACCCTGCTACTTAGAATAGTTTACCATTTAGGCCTACGCGGCCTCGAGCGTAATAGCCTGTTAGGCGCGCTTGTAAACAAGCTTCCAGCGCCCCTAATAGCCCATTCCGCGCAGCGAGAGCTGCAAAAATAATAAACTATTCTGCGCAGCGGCGATAAACATAAAAAATATTTTATTTAAACACCGTACACTGTACACCATACACTATACACCATACACTATACACTATACACCATACACTATACATCATACACAAAATAGTGAAATTAGAAGACCTGACATATGAGCAATGCGTGATGCAGGGGGTAGGACCGTTGGTCTTTCCTAGGCGGTTGGAGAAGTCGAGAGCCGAGAGTCAAGAGTCAAAAGTCGAGACTCACGAGCGGCTGCAGATGAAAGCGGTGTGTATGCAGAACATGCAGATGCAGGCGAAGATGCAAATCGTATTATCGCGCGCATGGCAAGCATTGACGGAAGCAGGCATTCAACCTGTGCTGATGAAAGGTTTGGGTTTGGCGCAGTATTATCCGGAGCCGTCTATGCGGCAGTGGGGAGACATAGACCTGTTTGTAGGCAAAGAGCAATATCATCCGGCTTGTGCAGTGATGCGAGAGACCTTTCCGGATGCACTGAAATTTGACGAAGAGCTGGACCACTACAAGCATTATAACCTCATTGCCGACGGCGTGTCGATAGAGATTCACCGCGTATCCGTAGCGCTGACCCATCCGCGGGATATACGGCGGTATGAGCGGATGGAGAGGTTCGGGATGGCGAAGGGTGAGGAGTTAGAGGTTAGTGGGTTAGAGGTTCGGGTGCCGGAGGTGACATTCAATGTGCTGATGGTATTCCTGCATTCATGGGAGCATATGCTGAGCGGAGGAGCGAACATACGGCAGTTATGCGATTTGGCGCTGATGCTGCATCATGAGCGTGAACGGATAGACCGAGTGCGGCTGAAGAGATGGTTGCGGGAATTGCGGTTGACGGAGCCATGGCAGTTGTATATGTGGATACTCAAAGAGTATCTCGGATTAGAGGATGAGTGGGTTAGTGGGTTAGCGGATGAGGGGATGTTAGATTTTAGATTGCAGATTGCAGATTGCAGATTAGAGGAGAAGGCAGAGGCGTTGATGGAAGCGATACTGGAGGGGCCTACCCCTAACCCCTCCCTGGAGGGAAGGGAATATAACAATCGTTTTGTGAGGAAATGGGGGACGATGAAGACAAGAATGGCGAATGCAGAGCGGATAGCGCAGTTCAGTCCTGCCTATGCGCGGCATATGAAAGCTGCCGTATGGCTCAGCGGACTCACGCGCCTCTTCGCCCCCGACCGCAGATGGGAGTGAGGAAAGTTTAAAGTTTAAAGTTTAAAGTTTAAAGTTGAAAGTTGAAAGGACTTAAGTACATAGTATTAGCGGCGAACATCCTGTTTTTTGCATTGATGGCCTGGTTGTTGCCCATGGGCTTTGAGGAGAACGACGATGTGATGATGTGCATGATTGCCAACGGCGCGTACTCCGGTACACCGGATTATCATCTGGTGTATATCAATGTGCTGTACGGTATGGTGCTGGCGGGTTTATACAGCCTGACAACGGCTATCGAATGGTACACACTGGCGTTTGCGGTGCTGCATGTTCTCTCGATGAGTTGTATCACTTATTGTCTGCTGACAACGCCTAACCGCGCCCGATGGGAACGCATACTATGGCTCGTTATCCTTTATGTTCTATGGGCGCGTATCATTGTAGCACTGCAGTTCACTACTACCGCAGGATTAGTATGCTTGGCCGGCTGTATGCTTCTGCTTAGGGAGAGCAGGAGAGCGCGGTGGAGCGGAGTAGTGCTGGTGATCATCGCTGCGCTGATACGGTTCATGGCGGCAGGATTAGTGGGTATGCTGATGGCGCCTATCATCCTCTATACCTATCGGCTGCAATGGCGTAAGTATATACCTATCGTCGTGATGCTGACGGCGGTAGTAGGATGCCGCATAGCCAATCACTATACCTATGACCGTGATCCGGAGTGGCGTTATTACCGCGCGTACAACCAACTGCGGGCGCAACTGAACGATAATCCGAATGCGTACACCTTGCCCTCCGACCGACTGCCGGAAGGAATCGATGGCATCGATTATCAGCTGCTGCTGCGTTTTATCCCTGACGGCGAACAGATAGACCTTCCGGCGATAAGGCAACTGAGTGCAACGGTGGGGCAAGTGCCGTTCAGGCAACAGTTGCAGAATCTGCACCGGTTGGACAAATATGCGGTGGAGGTAGCGATACTGCTGGCACTGCTGGTGCTGATGATTCTGACGACGGGTAACCGGTCGAAATATATCTTCCTCATCCTCTATACGCTGTTTATTCTGGTGCTGGTGGTACATGTGAGTCTGGACGGGTTCCTGAAGAACCGTGTGTTCCTATGCATGCTGCTGCCGATGCTGCTGACGGATTTTATGCTGCTGCCTGATACGACGGGTCTCAAGCGGCGATGGGGCATTGGTGTGGCGATAGCCGTATTATGCGGATGGTACAGTTATCAGATAGCCGAAGAAGCGATGGTAGCGCGGCATAACCGCTATATGTGGGAGCGGCTGCAGCAACCGGTGATGGCTTATATGCCGGAAGGAGCATACGTGACGACCATCGGTACATCGATGATGATGGAAGCCGTGAACCCATGGCGCGTATGGCCGCTGCCGTACCGCAAATATACATTAGGATGGTTGACATGGTGTCCGCTGAATAAGCCACTGGGGCATAGTTACCGGACGCTGTTGCGGGATGATGTATATATCTTCACTGATGTCGATTATAAAGATGAGCATTCGGCGGTGCAGCGTATATGCGAGCAGATAGAGAAACACTACGGTGTGCAAACAAAGCTGCGACCTATTTGTCACAACGGCAAATACGAACTATTGCAGATTAGAGCGAAAGAGTAGAAAAAGAAAAATGCGCATTCTACGTCCGCTATGCCTGTTGGCCCACGCGGCCTGGAGCGTAATCACCCACAAGCGCTCACAAGCGAGCTTGCAGCGCCTGTAGATGCTAACACTCCTAACCTGCTGCTTGATAGCAGTACGTTGAATGCTTACAAAAATGTCCATTGCATGGACTGAAAAAATAACAAAAATATTATCAATGATGGCGGATAAGACGCAGATACATATAGTACAAGAGCCGAAGGCGCAGATAGAGCGCTATTATAATAACGACGGAACAATAGAGTTATTTTAAATTATTTTTGTCATTTTTGTAAGCGATAGCGCATTTTTGTGAGCAGCCGTGATAAGCACTATAAGAGTGCTAAGCACAACAGAGGAAGACTATTACGACATGCCGGGAGCTTGCTCACGGGCATGGAAAAAGAGGATTACGCTAAGGCCGCGTAGGCCATAGGCAAAGCGGGTATAGGCTGCGTGTTTTTGATTACATATAAAATGAAGACAATAGCAATTATAGGGGCGAGTTATTTGCAACGACCACTGGTCGAGAAAGCCAAAGAGATGGGACTGCGGACAATATGCTTTGCATGGCCCGAAGGGGCGGTATGCAAGGATATATGCGATATATTCTACCCTGTGTCGATAACCGAAAAAGAAGAGATCCTGCGTCTCTGCCGCGAGGAACAGATAGACGGTATTTGCACCATTGCCAGCGATGTGGCGGCACCGACGGTAGCGTACGTAGCAGAACAAATGGGGTTGACAGGTAATAGTTATGAAGCCTCTCTGCGTGCGCATGACAAATATGCGATGCGCGTCGCCCTGAGTGAAGCGGGAGTGGAGTGCCCGAAATTCACGTGCGTGAACGGGATGAGCGGGTTAGAGGTTAGTGGATTAGGGGATGGCAATGGCAAATGGCAAATGGGCAATGGCAAATGGGACTTGCCTCTCATAGTCAAACCGACGGACAGGAGCGGCAGTCTGGCGGTGACCAAAGTGGAGAAGAACGAAGAACTGCTGCCGGCCGTAAAAAAAGCATTAGAAGTATCGATGGCGCATGAAGCGATGATAGAGGAGTATATAGAAGGCCGCGAGATAAGTGTGGAGATGATCAGTTGCCGCGGAACGCATTATGCACTGCAGATAACCGACAAAGAGACGACCGGTGCACCGCATTTTGTGGAACTGGCGCACCGTCAACCGTCCGACCTGCCGGCTGCTATGCAGGAACATATCTTTGCTATCACGCGGCGGGCGTTAGATGCACTCGGACTGACGGAAGGCGCTTCGCATTCGGAATATAAGATAACAGACGAAGGACGCATCGTGGTGATGGAAATAGGTGGCCGCATGGGAGGAGATTTTATCGGGAGTGATCTGGTGAGATTGAGTACCGGTTATGATTTTGTGCAAGGGGTGATAGAAGTGGCACTGGGGAACATTATTCATCCGGAACCCAAACCATTGGCGCACAGCCGTGTGGTTTTCGATGCTCCGGAGAACGTGAGTTGCAGCGCAGAACGCACCGGCTATCGCATCTATCAGGATGATAAGTTAGTGTTTAGTGTTTAGTGGATTAGGGGATTAGCAATTAGCAATTAGCAATTAGCAATTAGCAATCAGCAATTAGCAATTAGAAATTAGCAATTAGAACTTAGAACTTAAAATCATGTATAAGCAAAGTTTGTCGGTAGTAGTGCCGATTTATAATGACCAAGAGGTCATCGCAGAGTTACTGCGGCGGTTAACAGCCGTAGTAGAGACTATCGTAAGCGAGTATGAGATTATTCTCGTTGATGACGGCAGTCGTGACCGTTCGTGGGCAGTGATGCAAGAAGAGCGTGCGCAGCGGGAACATCTGAGAATAGCCCGTCTGAGTCGTAATTTCGGTCAGCAGAATGCTATTGCGGCAGGTTTGTCGTTGACGACGAAGGAACTGATTGTGCTTATGGATAGTGATCTGCAGGACCGGCCGGAAGATATACCTGTGCTGATTGATGCCTTGCTGGCTGACGAACAAGCAACGATGGCTATCGCGCAATGGGAGGAACGCAAAGACAGCCGTATGAAGATAGCTGTCTCACGTCTGTTCCAGCATGTGAGCAATCGGATAACGGACATCCACACCATGCCGCGGTTGGGTATCTTCCGCGTGATGAAAAAGAGTGTGGTGGAGGAGTTACGTCGCTTCCCGGAGAAGACCGCGACGGCGGTGAGTCTGCTCTATTACATCGGTCACCGCTATGTAGCTGTACCGCTCAAACGCGACGCACGTTTTGCCGGTAAGAGCGGCTATAACCTGAGTAAGATGCTTGCGCTTACTTTCGCTCGTATTTTCTCGTTTTCGATGTTCCCCATCCGTCTGCTGACATGGTTGGGTGCCATCCTTTGCATAGGCAGTATGATTGCGGCCATGGGATTGATTATCTATAAGCTGGTAGGCAACGTAGTAGCCGGATGGACGAGTATGATGGTGCTGATGCTGTTCCTCTTCGGATTGAACTTTGCGTTCCTGGGTGTTTTGGGCGAATATATCGGCCGTATCTTCCTTGAGACCAAGAAGCGCCCGAATTTCATTATTGAAGAAGTATTATGAGAAAAGTAGCAATATTAGGTGGTCAAGGTAATGCAGCCGTAGTGGCGGCCGCTATCGAGCATGCGCGGCGTATGGGTGCCACGGATCTGGAAGTGGCGGGTTTTTTGAATGACCGCACGCCGATAGGGGAGTACATCGATATGTTTCCTGTCATCGGCACGGTAGCGGATGCTCCGCGACTGCTGGCCGAAGGGTACTGGTTCATCAATACCATCTTCCGTATCGACGGTAACCGCGAGCGGATAGAGATGTTCGAGCGTTTGGGTATTCCTGACGAACGCTTAGTGACCTTTGTGCATCCCATGGCCTATGTAGCGCCGAGCGTGGAGTTAGGACCCGGTTGTATCGTCATGCCGCAGGTAGCGATGTCGCCTGGAAGCAAGTTAGGCAAAGGGTGCATCGTGATGGTGGGTGCTACGATGGGGCATGATAACATAGTGGGTGACTGGTGTCATATAGCCGCCCAGGCCTGTATCGGCAGTTATCTGAAGATAGGCAAGGGTGTGCATATAGGTTTGAATGCCACGGTGCGGGAGAACCTGACGATTGGCGATTATGCTACGCTCGGCATGGGGGCAGTGCTGACGAAGAATATAGGCGAAGGAGAGATATGGGCGGGGAACCCGGCGCGGTTCCTGCGTAGGGCAGAGTAAATTTTAGATTTTAGATTTGAAGATTTGAAGATTGAATGACCAACGACCAATTACAAATTAAGCACATTTGTGCGCTCATCGGCATCAACATGCTGTATGCCTGCGTGGGTATTTGCACCAAGATGGCCTCGCAGCAGGAGATGATGTCCTGGCCGTATCTGCTGTGGTTCGCCGGCGCAGTGGGCATCATCGGCGTATATGCCATCCTTTGGCAACAGGTGCTGCGACGGATAGATGTGAGTATCGCGTATATGTTCAAAGGCACGACGCTCATCTTCACCATGTGTATCGCCGCTTTGCTTTTTGGCGAACCCATCACGGTAATGAACATCATCGGTTCGGTCATCATCGTAACAGGAATCGTTTTATTGGCACGCTCATGATATATATTATAATAACTATATGTACCGTCTTCATCGCTGCTTGCGCGCAGATGTTACTCAAGCAGGGTGCGCGTAAGGGTTACAGCCCCTGGTGGCGGCAGTATATCAATCCTTGGGTTATTAGCGGTTATACCATTATGTTTCTCTCCATGGCGGCGAATATATGGTGCATGCACCGGGGGCTGCAACTCAAGGAACTGAGTATTATCGAGAGCACCGCCTATTTCTTTGTTCCCGCTCTGGCATGGCTGTGCTTTAAGGAACCCGTCTCGCGCCGCAAAGCGCTGGCGATAGGAGTCATTATCATCGGAGTAATTGTATTTTTTCTATGAAGATAAATTTTAACCAACCTCATCTGACGGGCAAGGAAGCCCATTACATGTACGAAGCGGTTTTTGCCGGCAAGCTGTCCGGTAACGGTAAGTTCACCAAAGCCTGCCAGACATGGTTCGAACAGCGCTACGGTTTTCGCAAGTGTCTGCTGACGACCAGTGGCACAGACGCATTAGAGATGTGCGCGATGCTATGCGACCTGAAGCCGGGCGATGAAGTGATTGTACCGAGTTATACATTCGTCAGTACCGCACTGGCTTTTTTGCGCGAAGGAGCCAAAGTTGTTTTTGCGGATAGCATGAAGCGTAATCCTAATCTCGATGCCGAGACACTGGAAGCGCTTATCACGCCGCGTACGAAAGTGATTGTACCGGTCCATTATGCCGGCGTGGCATGTGACATGGATGCCATCATGACGTTGGCGAAGAAGCATAATCTGCTGGTGGTGGAAGATGCCGCGCAAGCGATTGATGCGTATTACAAATCCTCTAACCCTCTAACCTCTAACCCCCTAACCCCTCTAGGTGGCATTGGACACCTCGCTGCGTTCTCTTTTCATGAGACGAAGAATATAACGGCGGGCGGAGAAGGCGGATTGCTGGTGGTGAACGACGAGCGGTTTGTCCGTCGCGCAGAAATCATATGGGAGAAAGGAACCAATCGCGCGGAGTTCTTCCGCGGCGAAGTGAACAAATACGGCTGGGTGGACATGGGTTCAAGTTTTCTGCCAAGCGAAGTGAATGCAGCTTTCCTCTGGGCGCAGTTGGAGAATATCGATGATATACAGGCGAAGCGCAAAGCGCTATGGAACAGGTATTATGAGCGGCTGAAACCATTAGCCGACGTAGGCTTATTTAGTTTGCCGGATATACCGGAGTACGCGACGAATAATGCGCATATGTTCTATCTCGTATTGCCGTCGCTGGAAGCCCGCACGGGACTTATCGCTTATCTGAAAGCGAACGAAATACTGGCGGTATTCCATTATCTGAGTCTGCACTCCAGTGAGTATTACAAGAATCGTCACGACGGCCGGGCATTACCGGAATGCGACCGTTATGCGGACTGTCTGGTACGCTTGCCGCTTTTCTATGATTTATCGCTTGAACAAGTAGATTATATATGCGAATTGGTAAATACATATTATCATCCCTCCTGCTGATAGCCGCGTTAGCATGGACCTTATGGTTCGTGTTCGCCGGTTTCGGCAACCCGCAGGACCCGTTGTACTGGTTGTATAAATACGAGCATCTGGAGGGCGGATGGATGGTTGCCGGTACTTTATTGGCCGGCGGAGGGATAGTACACCTTTTCGGGGCACAGTTATTGCCGCTACGCCTCGCCGGATGGTTGTGCGTGGTCGGTGCCATCGCTATTCCGTACTGCTGTCTGTTGAGCAAAGAGCAGCGACGGGAGAATATCCATTGGTTGGCTCTGACCTATCTGCTGATGGGTTACGGTGCGTTTCAGGAGTTCAGTCCCGGCACACTGACCGTACTGCTGTTATCTCTGTTATGGGTATGCGTGGAGTGGTACCGACGAAGCGGAAACGGACTATGGCCGGTCGTCTGCGCTGGTATAGTGACCGGTTTGGCGGTAACGGTACGGTTCCCGAATATACTGGCACTCCCGTTAGCCTTATTAGCTTTGCATAGCGGACAGGCGATTATCGCGCGGCATGAGACTCGTTATCGTCTAACGCTGACTATCGCGGCACTTATAACGGCAGGCGTGGTGTACGGCCTTTCGTTGTGGCTGGTAACCCCCGCGGCGACCGATACGGCAATGAGCAGTCATGAGATGCGGGCAATGCTCCTCAAACTATGGCAACACGGCGGGCAACTGGCAGGGTACTTGTTCATCGCTTTCGGAGCCATAAAGGCCTACTCCCTAACCCTCTCCCCTCAAGGAGAGGGAAAGAATAATAAACCTGCAATCATAAATCATAAATCAGCAAGAGCCCTCGGCTTGGCCGTAGGTCTGCTGCTTGTTTATTTCATTGCATACACGATGCGTCCGACGCAGTGGTATAATACCGACTTGACGTATTTCATCTCTGCGCTCTGCATTGTCATTGCCTTTGCGGCCAATTATCAATTATCCATTATCAATTATCAATTACCAATTGGAATGGCGATATTGATAGTGGCGACTCTTGGAACCGATACGGCGTGGTTGAAACTGTTCCCGGCAGTGTTGTGTCTGTTACCGGTGGCCGGCGTGCAGTACGAGCAAGCGACGCGGAGGTATCTATGGTCGTTATTGATGGTGGTGGCGATAATGGTCGCAGTGCGGTTCTGTACCAACAGTGTGGGGAAGACGAACCTGTTAGCGACCGAAACGCGAACGTTGGTGGCTCCGTATGAGCATATAGCGATAACGGAGGCAGAGCAGGAACGATTGGAACAATACAAGGCGGACTACGACTCACTAAGCTCTAACCCTCTAACCGTTATAGCTCTCGGTCAGGACAACCATCTCATTCGTGCGGTAACGGGTTGCGAGGCGGCGAGGTATAATGAGTTTTGGTCGAACATATTCGACAGTGTCTATACTGCCAAATACAGGCCAATCATCGAGGCAGAGAGACCGATTGTGTTCTGCGCTTTCTCTCCGCAGTTCAAGACCAAGAAAATATATCAGGACCGGCAGAGCGCCATGGAGAATATGTTACGCGAATTAGGATATCGCGAAATAGATAGAAGTGAATACAAATACATGATTTATATTCCTGATGATACAGAAATTCGATGACATCATGCGCGGGATGCGCGCAGGTACGTACGCGCCAATATATATATTGTGTGGCGAGGAACCGTACTATATTGACCGCGTGTATGAGTTCATTGCGGCAAACGCTTTGGATGAGATGGCGCGCGAGTTTGACCAGCAGGTTCTATACGGCCGTGATCTGCCGGGTGCAGACATAGCGCCGGTGATAGGCAGTGTGCGCGGGTACGCGATGATGGGTGGACGTAAGGTGGTGATAGTACGTGAGGCGCAGGCCGTGAAGAAATGGGATGCGCTGGGTGCGTATCTCGATGCCATCATGCCGAATAATACGCTGGTCATCTGCTATAACGGCAAGCCGGATAAGCGGCAGGGCATATGGAAAAAACTGACGGAACATCCATTGGTGATGTGGATGCAGAGTGACAAACTGAGGGATTACGAGGTGGAGAAATGGATCAATGCGTATATTACGGATATCAACAAGGGGTTAGAGGCAAAAGGACCGTTACAGATTGACCCCAAGGTGGCGCCGCTGTTAGCCGATTATTTAGGAACCGACCTTTCGGCCATAGTGGGTGCATTGCAGAAACTGATTGACGGCCGGCCGGAAGGAGTGAATGTCATCGATGCGGCCTTGGTGGAACGGAATGTAGGTATTTCCAAGGATTATAATATTATCGAGCTGCAGAATGCTCTTATTCGCGGAGATATCATGCGTGCGAACCAGATAACGCAGTATTTCGCGAGCAGCAAAGACCATCCGATGATTCGTGAATTGGCCCCGCTCTTCACATTCTTCTCCAATCTGCTGATGTACCATTATATGCCGGACAAGAGCCAGGCGAACGTGGCGAAAGAATTAGGTATCAATCCCTATTTCGTGAAAGATTATTCGGTTGCAGCGAAACGTTATCCGGCGGGGAAAACGTTTCTCATCATCGGCTATCTGCGTGAGATTGACGCGCGACTGAAAGGCATCAATAATCCTTCGGCGAAAGATGCCGACTTATGGAAGGAGTTGATTTACAAGATTATGCACTAATGGCGGAGAGGGGAGACGGGTAAAGGTAGCCAGAGAGAGGGATAGCCGTGCTGCGCGACCCAAAGAGTACTGTCCAGTTGAGTAGCCGTCAATGCCGGACGCTTTTCCTGATGGGAGGGCGTCTGTTCGTTTTCCCTACCGGCATAATCGGCTGCATCAAAAGCCTCGCGTTCGGCAGTCAGTTGTGCCAGCACTTTAGGATAAATCTTATCGAAGAGTTGCGGATGAGCGGTGTACCAGACGAGCGAGGAGTCAAACTGCGCTTGCGTCACGCCGTGCCGTTCCATTACCTGCGCATAATAGATATTATCTGCCTCGTCATGTCCGTGCATCAGACCGTGCACCTGAAGCAAGGCATCGGTCTTATGCAGATCGACCAGCACATTCTTCATCTGTCGCGACGAGAGAACGCCATGCGGCCGACAGCCAACCAACAGGCCCGCAAAAAGCAGACCTATCAGAATCGGACATTTTATATTTGCTATGTGAGATTTCACTCTGTTTCCCTTCCTTTCAGGGAAGAGTCGGGGTTAGGTTTCTCTGTATTCAGTTGCTTCATATAGAAAAGCAGGATGACAATCACCGCGCAGGTGATACAACTATCCGCAAAATTGAAGACAGGGCGGAAGAAAATCACTTCTCCGGCACTATTATGGATAAGCGGGAAATAGAACATATCCACCACTTTGCCGTAGAACCAACCGGCATAGCCGAACAGTTTGCCATAGAAAACGCAGTCGATGATGTTTCCCAAGGCGCCGGCGATGATAAAAGCGATGGTGGCGATATATCCCGTTGGTGTGCCGGGACGGCGAATCAGCACATGCACGTACCATCCGAGCAGTCCCACGGCAACGATGCGAAAGAGCGTCAACGCCAGTTTGGAGAACCACTCGATACCGAACGCCATGCCGTTGTTCTCTACAAAGCATAACCAGAACCAGGAGAAGACCTCATGGCTCTCACCCAGCGCAAAATGGCTGACGACATAGAGTTTGATGAACTGGTCGAGCATTACTGCCCCTATCACTATCCCAGCCACCATCAGGCTCAGTTTTGTTTCCTTTGTAATCATAAACCTCTAACCTCTAATCCACTAATCCTCTAACCCCCTAATCCTCTAACCCTCTAACCCGAAGGCCGCTTTGACTTCGTCAAGCCGGTCGAGTTTCTCCCATGTGAATAGCTCTACTTCTCGGGTATATTCATTGCCGTCGGCATCGATAAAAGTCTTTGTCACCACTTCGTTGGTGCGTCCCATATGCCCGTATTTGGCGGTTTCCTCATACATGGGTTGTGTGAGGCGGAGGTCGCGTATGATAGCGGCGGGTCGTAAGTCAAAGAGTTGCGCCACGCGTTGAGCTATCTCGGCGTCGCTGAGCGGCACCATAGATGTACCGTTGGTATTGACGTATAGCGAGACGGGTTCGGCCACGCCGATGGCATAACTGACTTGCACCAATGCTTCGTGTGCCACTCCTGCTGCCACCAGGTGCTTGGCAATCCAGCGTGCCGCATAGGCCGCCGAACGGTCCACTTTGGACGGATCTTTGCCACTGAAAGCGCCGCCTCCGTGTGCACCGCGTCCGCCGTAGGTATCCACGATGATCTTGCGTCCTGTCAGTCCCGTGTCGCCGTGCGGGCCGCCGATAACGAAATTACCTGTCGGGTTCACCAGCAGTTTGGCTTTGGGGTCCTCGAGGAAAGCGTGAAGCAGATGTCCATAGCGCGAATCACGGGTAGCTACGCGCGGCAAGAGAATACTGATCACATCCTGTTTGATCAACTCCGGTGTCACCTTCGTCCTTGGTCCTTTGTCACTTGGTACTTCTTCGTCATGCTGCGTAGAAAGCACAATCGTATCGATACGCACCGGACAATTCTGTTCATCGTATTCTATCGTCACCTGCGATTTGCTATCCGGACGGAGGTAGGTCATCTGTTTGCCTTCCTTTCTAATGCGCGCGAGCGTATAGACGAGCGTATGCGCCAGATCCAACGTCAACGGCATGAAGTTATCCGTTTCATCGGTGGCATAACCGAACATCATCCCCTGGTCACCGGCACCTTGCTCCTCGGCGTTGGCGCGACTGACGCCCATGTTGATATCCTGACTCTGGGCATGCAGTGCGGCTAAGATACCGCAGCTCTCCGCTTCAAACTTATACTCGGCTTTGGTATAACCTATGTCGGCAATCGTTTTGCGGGCGACGAGCTGCAGATCGACCCATCCGTTGCAACTCACCTCGCCGGCGATGATCACCTGACCGGTCGTACACATCGTCTCGCAGGCTACGTGTGCCTGCGGGTCCTGCGCCAACATGTTATCCAAGATTGCGTCCGAAATTTGGTCCGCAACCTTATCCGGGTGCCCTTCCGACACCGATTCACTTGTAAATAGATAATTCTTAGCCTTAAGGCACGATTCTTTCATTTTTTTTAGCATTTTTTGTAATGAGGTTGCAAGCAGCCAAATCTGTCCTCATTGCTGGTTGTTAATTGTTTTTCCGTTTCTCGAGTTGTCCCTCCAGAGCATTGAGGCAAGCGTCAATCGCCTCTTCGAAGGAGTCGGCTATTTTCTCTGCGAAGAGTCCGGCGATGCGGATCTTCACCTCTTTGTTCATGTTCGTCTGCGGTTTAACAACCGACATACGGATCTCCACTTTGTCGTCCGCGTTGAGGTGACGCTCAAAACGGTTCATTTTCTTCTCAATAAACTTCTCGAGCTGCTCAGCAATCTCGAAATTAACGGCATTAATAGTAACGTTCATGGTGTTATAATATTTTGTTGTTAGCTGTTAGATGTTCGCATTAAACCTTTGCGGGTGCAAAGGTACAACTTTTTTCTGATATGTGCAAGAAAATGCACGTTTTTTTTCGTTTAGAGGATTAGGCGGCAAAAAATAATGAAAAATCACAGAAAAATGACGCGTGCTCTTGCATATATCATTTTTTTTGTATACTTTTGCCGTCGATTTTGAAATTCAATCGGATTAAAATCGAAAAATAACGTCAAAAGTATGGGAAATATTCGTTTTGATGCATTAAAAGCCGCATTTGAACATAAACCTGCTGCAGTAGAAGTACCGGATGGCAAAGTAAAGGACTATTTTGCGCGTGATGTATTCACGCGTGAGAGGATGAAGGAGTATATTGCGCAGGAGGTATTGGAGCGATTGCTTGATGATGTGGATAACGGCCGAACAATTCATCGTGACATCGCCGGAGTCGTCGCAATCGGTATCCGCAAATGGGCGATAGAGCATGGTGCTACGCATTTCACGCATTGGTTTCAGCCTCTGACAGGCGGTACAGCGGAGAAGCATGATGCTTTTTTTGCGCTGGATAAGAATGGCAATCTGATGGAGGAGTTCAGCGGGGACGCCTTATATCAGCAGGAGCCGGATGCTTCTTCGTTCCCGAGTGGGGGAATCCGTAATACGTTTGAGGCCCGTGGCTACTCGGCCTGGGATCCTTCGAGTCCGGTGTTCCTGATTGGTGATACGCTGTGTATACCAACGGTATTCGTGGCCTATACAGGGGAGGCGTTGGATTATAAGACGCCGTTGATCCGTTCGACGGCGGCGTTATGTCATGCGGCGCGTGAGGTATGTGCGTATTTTGATAAACAAGTGAAACACGTGCATGCGAACTTAGGTTGGGAGCAGGAGTATTTCTTAGTGGACGAAGCGTTGTATAATGCCCGTCCGGATCTGATGCTGACGGGTCGCACACTGATGGGGCATAACAGTGCCAAGAGTCAGCAGCTGGAGGATCATTATTTCGGAGCTATCCCCGCGCGTGTGCTGGCTTTCATGCGTGAGTTGGAGTGCGAAGCGCTCAAGGCCGGTATACCTATCCGTACGCGTCATAACGAGGTGGCGCCTAACCAATTTGAAATGGCGCCTATTTTTGAAGATGTAAATTTGGCGAATGATCATAATCTTTTGATTATGAGTATCATGGAGCGGGTGGCTGAGAAACATCATTTCCGCGTACTGCTGCATGAGAAACCGTATGCGGGAGTAAACGGAAGCGGCAAGCATTGTAACTGGTCGATGGCGACGAACACGGGTATTAATCTCTTGGCGCCGGGTAAGAACCCCTACCAAAACCTGCAGTTCATCACTTTCCTTGTGAATGTGCTGATGGCCGTACAGCGGCATAACGGATTGCTGAAAGCCTCTATCGTGAGTGCAACGAACGAACACCGTCTGGGTGCCAACGAAGCACCGCCGGCAATCATCTCCGTCTTCCTCGGCAAGCAGATAAGTGCCGTGCTGGATAAGTTAGAGCACGCCAAGGCGGAGGAGGCGATTATCATCAACGCCAAGAAAGAGATGAAACTCGGTGTGGCAAATATACCGGAGATATTATTGGACAACACGGACCGCAACCGTACATCGCCTTTCGCCTTTACAGGTAATCGTTTTGAGTTTCGCGCTGTAGGCTCAAGCGCCAACTGCGGAGCCGCGATGCTGGTGCTCAATGCGGCGGTGGCGGAGCAGTTGATGCTTTTCAAAGCGGAAGTGGACAATCGCATCGAGAAAGGAGAGGCGAAAGAGCGGGTGCTGTTTGACGTTATCAAGAAATATATCGTTGCCTGCAAGGCCATCCGTTTTGACGGAAACGGCTACAGCGACGAATGGAAAACAGAAGCCGCTAAGCGCGGACTGGATTGCGAAACCAGTGTGCCGTTGGTTATCGACCGTTATCTAACACCTGAGTCCAAGCAGATGTTCCGCTACACCGAAGTGCTGAGTGAGGCGGAATTGCAGAGCCGCAGTGAGGTTAAATGGGAGACGTATGTGAAGAAATTGCAGATTGAGAGTCGCGTGATGGGTGACTTAGTGGTCAATCATGTTTTACCTGCCGCCAAGCGCTACCAGACGATGCTGCTGCAGAACGTGCTGGCGGTTAAACAGGTCTTCTCCGCCGATGAGACAGCGTCACTCAATGAAATGGACTACAGCATCATCAAGCAGATAGAGAATCACTCCGGTGCGATACTTAAGGGTGTGGAGGAGATGACGGAAGCGCGGCATAAGGCGAACCGCCAACCCTCTGAGCGCTTGAAAGCCATCGCTTATCACGACACGGTACTGCCGCTTATGGCAGAGATTCGGGAACACGCAGATGCGTTAGAGATGATTGTGGATGACGAGATGTGGACGTTACCCAAATACAGAGAACTCATGTTTGTACATTAAATGACAAATGGAAATGGGCAATCTCCTATGAACCTCCCTTTCATCAAAATGCACGGCTTGGGAAATGATTACGTGTATATCGATTGTTTCCCGCCGGAGATATCGGCCTATGTGACTGTTGCGGATGTGCCGGACTTGGCTCGGCGTATCTCGGATCGTCACCACGGTATCGGTTCGGACGGATTAGTGCTTATCTTACCTTCCGATCAAGCGGACGCGATGATGCGTATTTTCAATGCAGACGGGTCAGAAGCACAGATGTGCGGCAATGCCATCCGTTGCGTAGGTAAGTATTTGTACGAGAGTGGGTTATGTAAGCGCTTGCGAATGGAAATCATGACGCTGGCAGGACTTCGATCGATGGAATTGAAGGTAGAGAAAGGTGTGATAAGTGAGGCGACGGTAAATATGGGTGTACCGATTATAACTCCTCGCACCTTACTGAGCGGAGCAGATCCTATCGGCTATACTTTTGTGAATATGGGCAATCCTCATGCAGTCTTTTTCCGAGAGGCGTTATCGCCTATGCCGACGGATATCAATGTGGAACTGGTGCGCGTACGTACAAGGCATGAGTTGGATGTGCATGTGTGGGAGCGAGGATCCGGAGCTACTCAAGCCTGCGGAACCGGGGCATGTGCCGCGGCTGTGGCTGCTATACGACAACAACTGACGGATCGCACCGTGACAGTACACCTTCCGGGAGGCGATTTATTCATCCGGTGGGCAGCAGATAATGAACCTGTATATATGACCGGAAACGCAACGGAGGTATTCCGCGGCGAATATCCGATAGCAGATCATGATAAGAAATAGTTATTTTGACCAATTGCCGGATAGGTATCTGTTTAAGGAAGTAGCCATACGTGCTGCGGCCTATAAGCGGTTGCACCCGGATTGTCGTCTGTTGCGTATGGGGGTGGGAGATGTAACCCTGCCTCTGCCACCGGCGATTATCCAAGCGATGCATCAAGCGGTGGACGAACTGGCGCATGCGGAAACGTTCCGTGGATATGGACCGGAAGAAGGTTATGCGTGGTTGCGGCAGGCGGTCATAGACCATGAGTACACACCTCGTGGTATCCATCTGGATTCGAGTGAAGTCTTTATCAGTGAAGGGGCAGGTAGTGATCTGGGCAACCTGAGTGAACTATTTCTCTCTAACAACCGTGTGGCTATTCTGGATCCTTCTTATCCTGCGTATCAAGACAGCAGTATGATGGCGGGGCGGGAGATTATTCCTCTGCCCTGTACCATAGCTAATGGTTTTATTTCTGAGTTACCTCAGCAGAAAGCGGATATTATTTATCTTTGTCTGCCTAATAATCCAACGGGCACGGTGCTAAGCCGGAAGGATTTGCAGCGATGGGTTAATTATGCATTGGCGAACGATAGTATTATTATCTTTGACGCTGCTTACGAAGCATATATAGAGGAAGATGATGTGCCTCATAGTATCTATGAATTGGAGGGTGCCAAACGGGTGGCGATTGAAGTGCGCAGTTTCAGCAAGAGTGCCGGTTTTACAGCCGTGCGATGCGGTTATACGATTGTACCGAAAGAAACGGGTCTTCAAGCGATGTGGATGCGTCGTCAGTGTACGAAATACAATGGCACATCGTATGTGGCGCAGCGCGCTGCTATGGCTACGTTTACACCCGAAGGGCAACAAGGCTTAGCCAATAACCTGGCGTATTATAAACAAACGGCTCATCTCATAGCGGACGGATTGACCGCTCTGGGATATGAAGTGTATGGCGGCAAGAATGCACCTTATATATGGTGCCGAACACCGCATAGAATGGATTCTTGGACCTTCTTTGACTACCTGATGCAACACTGTCAGGTTATTTGTACACCCGGCGTAGGATTCGGGGAGGCCGGAGAAGGCTTTGTTCGCTTTTCAGCTTTCTCCAAACGCGAGGACTGCGAAGAGGCACTGCGTCGCATGGCTTCACTAAACACTAAACGCTAAATCAATAAACACTAACAACATATGTGTGGAATAGTAGGATATATCGGAAAGCGCGAGGCGTACCCGATTCTAATCAAAGGTTTGCATCGCTTGGAGTACCGCGGTTATGATAGTGCCGGCGTAGCGCTTATTAACCCTGAGGGACAACTCAATATCTACAAAGCCAAAGGCAAAGTGGTGGAGTTGGAATCGTTTGCGTCAGAGAAAGACACGCGTGGAAGCATAGGTATTGCGCACACGCGTTGGGCAACACACGGCGAACCGAATACGCAGAATGCCCACCCGCATTACTCTGAATCCGAACGGCTGGCGATTATTCATAACGGCATCATCGAGAACTACGCCGTTCTCAAAGCCGGTCTGATGGAGCAGGGCTATACTTTCAAGTCCGACACGGATACGGAGGTGCTGGTGCAATTGATTGAATACACCCAAGTGAATAAGCATGTAGACCTGAAGACAGCCGTTCAGTTGGCGCTACAGCAAGTCATCGGAGCATATGCTATCGCTATATTAGACAAAGAGCATCCCGACACACTTATCGCTGCCCGCAAAGGCTCGCCGTTAGTAGTGGGACTCGGGGAGGGAGAGTATTTCCTGGCTTCCGATGCTACGCCTATTGTTGAATACACGGACCAAGTGATTTATATCGAGGATGAAGAAGTGGTGACCCTCCAATGTCCAATGTCCAATGTCAAAGGTCAAATCGACATTACCACCATCAATAATGTCGCCAAGACGCCGGAGATAAAGCGGTTGGAATTATCCCTCAGTCAGTTGGAAAAAGGCGGTTATCCGCATTTCATGCTTAAGGAGATCTTCGAGCAGCCGCGCACGCTGACTGACTCCATGCGCGGTCGCGTGAACGTTAGACAGGATAATATAGCCCTCTCGGGATTTATTGATAATAAAGAGCGTTTTCTGAATGCCAAGCGCATTATTATCACCGCTTGTGGCACCAGTTGGCATGCAGGATTGATAGCTATGTACGCCATTGAGGAGTTCGCGCAGATACCTGTCGAAGTGGAGTATTCATCCGAGTTCCGTTACCGCAAGCCGGTGATTAACAAAGACGATGTGGTGATTGCTATCTCGCAGTCCGGCGAGACGGCAGATACCTTGGCCGCCATCCAATTAGCGAAGAGCAAAGGCGCATTCATCTTCTCCATATGCAATGTCGTGGGAGCGTCTATTCCGCGTATGAGCGACAGCGGTTGTTATACGCACGTGGGACCGGAGATAGGTGTGGCAAGTACCAAAGCGTTCACGGCGCAAGTGGTGGCGCTGACCATGCTCGCGCTGTGTATCGGAAGAGAGAAAAAGACGCTGAGCAAAGAACAATTCATTCGAATTGTGCGCGAATTAGGACAAATACCCCAGAAGATAGAACGAGTCCTGGAGCAGAACGCCCGCATCGCGGATTATGCAAAGACCTTTACCTATACGCAGAACTTCATCTATCTGGGACGCGGATATAATTTTCCTGTAGCTTTGGAAGGAGCGCTTAAGTTAAAGGAAATCAGTTATATACATGCGGAAGGTTATCCTGCTGCAGAGATGAAACACGGGCCTATTGCGCTGATTAGTCAAGAGATGCCGGTAGTGGTCGTTGCACCGCACTGCAGCACCTATGAGAAAATTGTGAGCAATATACAGGAAATCAAAGCGCGGCAGGGTAGAGTGATTGCCGTGGTAAGCGAAGGAGATGAGCAAGTGCGGAAAATAGCCGACTACGTCATCGAAGTGCCTGAGACCGAAGAGTGTCTCACGCCTCTTCTCACCGTTATTCCTCTGCAACTATTGGCGTATCATATAGCAGTAGTCAAAGGGTGCGATGTGGATCAGCCGCGAAATCTTGCCAAATCAGTAACAGTTGAATAAAATTTTCAAATTTTCAAATTTTCAAATTTTCAAATCTAAAATGTCAAATGTCAGATCTCAAATTCGCGTAGCGATTCTGGGTTACGGCCATATAGGCCGTGCGGCAGAGGAAGCTATTAAAGCATCTCCGGACATGGAGCTGGCGGGTGTTTTTCACCATAATGATTGTTTGGAATGTCTATCGGGTGATATAGATGTGATGCTTGTCTGCACGCCGACGCGTGAAGTGCAGAAATTCGCAACGGTTCTTGCAGCACGTGGTATCTGCACGGTGGATAGTTTTGATATCCACGGCCGGATATGGCCTCTGCGCAGCGCGTTAGACCCTGTATGTGTGGCTAACCGGAGTGTGAGTATCCTCTCCGCCGGTTGGGACCCGGGCAGCGACAGTATGGTGCGTGCGCTGCTTATGGCGTTGGCTCCCAAAGGGTTGACGTACACCAATTTCGGTCCGGGTCGCAGTATGGGTCATACGGTGGCCGCCAGAGCTATCAAGGGTGTGAAGAACGCGCTCTCGATGACCATTCCCCTGGGAACAGGTATTCACCGGAGGATGGTGTATATAGAGTTGGAGGACGGAGCTGATTTGAAGGAAGTGGAGTCTGCTATTCTTGCCGATGAGTATTTTGCGCACGATGAGACGCACGTGATAGCAGTGGAGAGTGTAGATGCACTGAATAACGTGGCGCACGGCGTCAACCTGGTACGTAACGGTGTGAGCGGAGAGACGCACAACCAGCGTTTTGAATTCAATATGACCATCAATAATCCTGCGCTGACCGGTCAGGTGATGGTCAGTTGTGCTCGCGCGGCGATGCGTATGAGAGACCGTGGTGAGTTCGGCGCAAAGACCATGATCGAACTCCGTCCCATCGACCTCCTTCCTGGCACTACCGAAGAAAACGTAAAAGCCTTAGTATAAAAAGCCCCTCCTTTTAGGGAGGGGTTGGGGGTAGGCTTCTTATCTTTCCCGCATGGTGCCGGACCGATAGGCCTGTAGGAGTTGCTCGAGGAATTGAATCTGCTCGAGCAGCTCTTTTCCTTTGTCCGTATCTTTGATGCGGATACGATTGCCGGAGAAGTCCTGGAGTAACATCCGGTTGTGGATATCCGAACCGGACAAAACGGCCTGTTCTCTGCTCTCAAACGACTCATGTTCCACGAGTTGGATACCGTGGCTGTTGTAGATAAGTGTATAACCGGCGATGCCTGTTTTCTCCTGATACGGTTTGCTGAATCCTCCGTCGATGACAAAGCGTTTGCCGTTGGCGCGTATAGGCGTTTCCCCTTTGATAGTGCGCACGGGCACATGTCCGTTGATGATGCGTCCGTTGTGTGTATCCAATCCAAACTCGCGCAGAATGCGCTTGCATACCTGTTCTTGGTCGGCAAGGGTGAAATAAGCGCCTTTTTTCTCTTCGTGTGCCGTTTTATCTGCAATAAAATACCGCTCAAACGTGGTCATCTTATCTTTGTTGTATAAGGGCGAGAACTGTCCTTCCCAAAGATAGAGCAGATAATCGAGTGCATCTTGTTTGGCTTGTCCTTCCCCGTAATAGGCCTGCCGTATGATGGCATCGGTACGGTCCATGAGTGCTTTGCCTGCAACGCGTTGCCCGCATACATCCGTTTCGGTAAACGAGCCGTCTTCGTTGAGCGGAATAGCGGCGTGGTAGAGCAGGAATCCGTTGCGTACCAGATAGAGCGACCCATGCTCGTAGAGCATCCGCAAATGGCGTTGCATCTTCTCCGACTTGCGGAACGAGCGCCAAAGCTGGTTCATGAGGTCCTGCTCGTACTGATTCAGTTCATACGGGTTCTCCGGGTCGATGGTAGGCAGATTGGTGTCCAGCAACTTGTAAGTTGCTATTTGTGATTTGTGATTTGTAATTTGAATCGTGCCGTTCTCAAAGTCTATTTTGTCCAGCACCGCGCGGTGTTCCATGTGCCATTCGGGGTGGCGGAGAACGGTCTGTCCCTCCAGTTTGAACTGGATGATAGAGATAGCTTTATGCATCTTCGCCATGAGTTGCGCCGAGCGCGTGAGACGAGGGTTGTTCTCAAAATCTTTGGTTTGCCAGATGGTGCAAGGGTCGTCTCCATAGACGGTCATGGCGAAATTGGCGAGGGGCAGAAGATTGATGCCATAACCTTCTTCGAGTGTCTCTATGTTCGCATAGCGAATGCTGACGCGGAGAACGGTAGCCAGCAGCGCCATATTACCCGCCATGGCGCCCATCCATTCGATATCATGGTTACCCCACTGGATATCATAATCGCGGACGGTGGAGAGGACGTCGAGAATCTTGGAGGCTCCAGGTCCCCGGTCGAAGATATCTCCCACGACATGGAGCGTGTCGATAGTCAGTCCGTGAATGAGATAGGAGATGGCGATAAGCAGTTGCTCGGCGCAGCCGGTCTCGATAATAGCATCGATGATGGCATTGTAATAAGTCTGTCGGTCGTGCTGCTCGAGGTTCGATTCATGCAGCAACTCCTTGATGATATAGGCATAGTCGGGCGGCAGGATCTTCTGCACCTTGGACCGGCTGTATTTGATGGTCACCGCCCGCGCAATCTCCACTACTTGACTTAAGCGTTTCTTGTACCATTGCGTGAGGTCTTTCTGCACAGTGCGCTCGTATTCGATACGCTCGTCGGGGTAGTAGATAAGTGCACAAAGAGCCCGTTTCTCTTCTTCGGGAAGCCGCTCGCCGTACACCTCGTCCACTTTCTTCCGTACCACCCCGGAGGCGTTCTTAATCATATGAATAAACGCCATGGATTCGCCGTGAAGATCGGATACGAAATGCTCGGTCCCCTTGGGGAGCGAAAGGATGGCGCGGAGATTGATCAGCTCCGTAATAACGCTCTGGGCGTTAGGAAATTTCTCACTTAATAAGCGTAAATAGCGTTCGTCCTGCATAAAGTCACAAAAATTCTGCGCAAAGATACAATAAAAAGTTGAAAGTTGAAAGTTGAAAGTTGAAAGGAATTCGTCTAACGTGCAAAAGTGAACTTTTTTGAAAATAAATTGCGTGCGCGCTTGCACATATAAAAAATATTTTGTACCTTTGCCGCCAAATTGCATAAATTTGCGAATAATAAAACACAAATAATTATGAGTACAGGAGCTAAAGTGGGCACTGTTGTGTCCGTGATTGCCATCCTTGGCTTGGCATTGTTTATTTTCTTCAAGTTCTGCTTTGTGTACGCCGAGGGCGTTAACGAGGGAGACATCAATTATTTCCAGAAAGAGGGCTTTATTTTCAAGACGTACGAGGGCAAAATGATCCAGACGGGTCTCAAATCCTCGAAGTCGCAGGGCTCTATCCAGTCGAACGAGTTTAAGTTCTCGGTGGACGACGAGCGCGTGGCTGCGCGCATTAACGGGGGTTCGAATACCGGCGTTAAGTTGCACTGGAAGCGCTATCTGGGCACCTTGCCTTGGCGCGGTAACAGTCAGTTCATCGTGGATAGCATCTACTCCACCGGTTCCGGCGCCAAAGTGACGACACCGATACCGGTGACGGTGGAATAGTTTAGAGTTTAGTGTTTAGAGGATTAGGGGAATTATGATGACCGAAGAGAAATATAATTTCGTCAAGTATTTCGAGCGCTCGTTCCAAGAGCACTGGGAGTTGCCGGCCGTTACAGACTACGGTACGGATGTGACCTTGACGTATGGCCAGTTGGCAATCAATATAGAGAAACTGCATATCCTATTCAAGGAATGCGGCATCAAGAAGAACGACAAGATTGCCGTAATGGGTCGTAATAACAGTAATTGGGTGACCGTTTATCTGGCCACAATCACATATGGCGCAATTATTGTACCTATTCTTCAGGATTTCCGTGCGAACGACGCGATACATATCATTAACCATTCCGGTTCCAAATTGCTCTTCATCAGTGATATCAACTGGGAGGGAATCGAGTTGGACCAGATTCCGCATGTGTTGGCGTCTATCAGCCTGAACGACTGGCATCCGATAACCCTGTCGCTGGACTCGAAGAAAATCAATTACGATGCGATCGCCGCGTTGTTTAAGAAAAAGCATCCGGACGGTTATTGGGCGAAAGATGTGCATTATGACGAGCGTCCGAACAGCGAGATAGGTTCCATCAATTACACCAGTGGAACGACGGGTTTCAGCAAAGGCGTTATTATGCCGCTGAACGGTTTGGCGGGTAATATCCGTTATGCGTTTGAGATAGGCATGGTGTACCAGGGTTGTCGCCACGTGACGTTCCTCCCGTTAGCTCACGCATACGGATGTGCGTTCGACTTCCTCGGCTGTCTGGCAGCAGGTGGCCATACATGGCTCGTGGGACGTACGCCTTCGCCGAAGATATTACTGAAAGCTTTCTCGGAAGTGAAGCCGACGACGATTCTGTCTGTGCCGCTGATTCTGGAGAAGATATACAAGAAAATGATTGTCCCGCAGATTCAGAAACCGCCTGTAAGTTGGGTGCTGAAAGTGCCGTTTCTGGATGAAGTGGTGTGCTCGAAGATTCGCGAGCAACTGGTTCAGGCTTTCGGAGGCGAGTTCCGTCAGATGATTATCGGCGGCGCTCCGCTGAACCCGGAAGTGGAGGCATTCCTGTACCGTATCAAATTTCCGATGTCGGTCGGTTATGGCATGACCGAATGTGCACCATTGATCGCTTTCACCCCTTATGACGCCGGTTCCAAACCCTTGTCCTGCGGTAAACCGTTGCCGGGCATTATGGAAGTGAAGATTTTGGACCCGAATGAAGAGGGCGTCGGCGAACTGGTGGTGCGCGGAGAGAATACAATGACCGGTTATTACAAGAACGCTCAGGCCACCAAAGACAGTTTCACGAAAGACGGCTGGCTGCGCACAGGAGACCTCGGAATGCTAGACGAGGACGGGTTCCTGTATATCAAGGGCCGTTGCAAGACGATGCTGCTCGGTCCGAGCGGACAAAATATCTACCCCGAAGAGATTGAGGCGAAAATCAATAACATGCCTTACGTACTTGAGTCACTGGTGCTCCAACATGAAGATAACCGTCTGGTGGCATTGATATGTCCGGATTACAATGAAGTGGATGCGGACGGATTGACGCCCGAGCAGTTGGATGAACAGATGGAGGAGGCCCGTAAGCAAGTAAACTCCGAGTTGGCGGCTTACGAGCAGATAGCGATTGTCAAGTTGTATCCGCATGAGTTCGAGAAGACGCCGAAGAAATCCATCAAGCGTTTCCTCTACACGACGGCAGGCGTTTAATGTTTAGTGTTTAGTGTTTAGGGGGAATGAACCTGTGTATCGACCAAGGGAATAGCCGCACGAAAGTAGCGTTGATGACGGATGAGGGCAAGATGATTAATCATTTCATCTACAAGCAGTTCTCTTCCGCCGAGGTGGAGCGTCTGTTCGACCTCTATGACATCACCGATTCGATTATCAGTTCGGTGGTGAATATAGAGGCGGCCGTGGTCAACACATTGAGCCGTCGCTCGCAGCATTTTGTGCTCTTTGACCATATGACTCCGGTGCCTATCACCAATCGCTACGAGTCGCCTGAGACCCTCGGTCAAGACCGTTTGGCTGCGGCTGTGGGAGCTAAACGTCTCTGCCCGAAGGAGAACCTGTTGATTATTGACGCAGGATCGGCTATCACGTATGATTTTGTGACGGCAGAAGGGGAGTATATAGGCGGTAACATTGCCCCAGGGCTGAAGATGCGCTTCACGATTCTGCAGCGTATGACGAAAAAACTGCCGTTAGTGGACCCGGAAGAGAACGAGTTAATCCCGCTCTTCGGCAAGAATACACGCGATGCAATTGCCGCGGGAGTGATACGCGGTGTGGCGTACGAAGTGAAAGGATACATGCGTACGCTGAGTGAGAAAATGCCGCATTTCCAGACCTTCCTCACGGGAGGCCACGCAGCTTACATCCTCAATAATGTACGCACGTCGCGCCATGAGAAACGCGAACTGCATTATGAGAAACATCTGGTGCTGATAGGCTTGAATGACATACTTGTTTACAACAAAAGTGAAAAGTGAAAAGATTGTATAGGAACATATATTTGATAATAGCCGTGTTCTTTAGCGGTTCGATGGTGGCGCAGAACTTGTCCAGTTCCCCTTACTCGCGTTACGCCTACGGCGACCTGAACGATAATGTACCTACTGCTTACCGTGCCATGGGAGGCGTGGGCTTCGGTATGCGTAATAACCGCATTATCTGTCCCGCGCAACCGGCTTCGTACACGTCCTGCGACAGTATGACGTTTATGATGGATGTGGCCGCCAGTGTCAGTTGGAGCCGCTATCAGGATGTGACGGGTATGCGCAACAAAGCGAACGGAAACCTGGAGTACTTGACAATACAAGTGCCGCTGTGGAAGAAGTGGATAGCGATGAGCGTAGGTCTGCTCCCTTATAGTTCGGTGGGCTACTCCATCACCATGAATGACTCCACAGGACGCGGAGGTTATCATTACGCGATGGACTACGAGGGCTCCGGAAACATCAGCGAGGTGTACGGAGGTCTGAGTTTTAATATCTGTAACTGGTTTGCTTTGGGCGCAAACGTATATTATATGTGGGGCGATCTGAGCCACATGCGCACGTTGGTTTTCAAGGAGACCGGTCTTAACCCGACGATACAGGATGAGATACTAAGCGTCAGCAGTGTGCGTTTCCGCGCCGGTGCGCAGTTCTTCCATACTTGGGGCAATCATACCATCAATACAGGTGCCATCTTTGAGAGTAAGATGCGTCTTAACAGCGCGCTTATCCTGATTGAGACCCAAACGGATGACTCTATTCCTATTTATCAGGAGGGCTGGCAGTTACCGATGGTATGGGGCGTAGGAGCCAGTTATAACTGGGCGAACCGCTTGACTGTCGCGTTTGATTTTGAACGCCAGTGCATGGCTTCGGCTTTGTTTAACGGCTACGAAGGGCGTAGAAGTGGTTTGCGCGACAAGAGCCGTTACTCCTTAGGCGTCGAATATCGTCATGACCCGCTGGGACGCAAGTATGCGGAGCGTATGTTATGGCGTGCCGGCGTATGTGTGCAAGACGAGTATCTGGCGTCCATCGGTGCACGCCGCATAACAGCCGGTATCGGTATTGGTTTCCCGCTCTATACGATAGGAACAGTGATTAATATGGGTGTCGAATATACTCACCGTGGCAGTGCGGCGGGACTGGAGGAACATAGCCTCCGCTTCACCTTCGGCGCCTCTATCGCAGAGAACTGGTTCTTCAAGCGGAAACTGTAGTTTGGCATGGTAATTGTACAACGAGTACAAGAATTACCGAAAACAGGATTAAATAGTTAAACATTAAAATATAACGATTATGAAATTCAAGACATTAGTTGTAGTAGCTTTAGCCGCGGCAGTGCCGGCTTTGGCTTGTGCAAAAAAGCCCAAGAAAGTGGCAGATGAGAAGGTGGTGGAGGCTGTGACTCCGGTAGAGGAAGCCGAACCGGTTATCACCGAGGAGTGCGTGATGAATGTTTCGCTCTTCCACGAGGCAACGAAGAACAAAATGTTCGCCGACGCGTATAATCCTTGGTGGGAAGTGTACACCACTTGTCCGAATGCCAATAAATCGATTTACACCGACGGTGCTAAGATTGTAGAGGCGCTGTTCCAAGCCACATCGGATGCAGCGGAGAAAGAGCGTTTGGCTAAACTGGCCGTGGAGATGCAGGACAAACGTATCCGCTATTTCGGCAATGATCCGAAGTATCCGAAAGCATATATCTTAGGTGAAAAGGGTTTGGCGTACGTAGATTTCTATGGCGATGCTAAGCTGGCAGAGGCCCGCGAGTGCTTGCGTCAGTCGGTTGATGGAATGGGTGCGAATAGCAAGATCATGGTGCTGGTTAAACTGGCAGATGTGTCTTATGCGCTCTATAAACAGGACCCGGACAAGTATGCCGAGCAGTTCATCTCTGATTATGAGATAGCCAGCAATACTCTTGGTGACCAGGCTGCTGCGCCGAATAACAAAAATGCAGAGATCGCCGGCAAGCAGAAAGACTACGTGGATAATATCTTCGCTATCTCGGGCGCCGCTGATTGCGACAAGCTGGATGAACTGTACTGGGATGACGTACGTGACAATGTCAATAATCTGGATATGCTGCATAAGATAGCCAAACTGTACAAACGTGTACGTTGCACGGAGAGCGATGTTTATTTCGCTGCCTGCGAGGCTGCGCATAAACTGCAACCCACCGATGAGTCTGCCGCCGGCTGTGCTTCGATGGCAGCTAAGAAAGGTGACTATGCGCAAGCAGTGGCTTACTATGACCAGGCTATCAAACTGGCGATGGTAGAGGACGAGCTGGAGGATGTAGCGGATTATCAGTACAACGCTGCTTTCTACTGCTACAATAACCTCAAGAAATTCGCCGAGGCACGCAAATACGCCCAAGCATCCATCGCTACCCTCAGTGGTCTGGGTATCAGCAAAGGTCAGGGACGTTGCTACATCATCATCGGTATGTGCTACGCATCAACCCAGTTGTATCCGAACGATGCCAAGGGACGTATCTTGAATAAGACTGTTTACTGGGCTGCAGTGGATAAATTTGTGAAGGCGAAACAGATTGACTCTTCTGTAGAAGCGCAAGCGTCGGAGTTCATCAATTCGTACAGTCGTTTCTATCCGACCAAAGAGGAGCGTTTTGACCTACCGGGAGAGTTCTCTGGTTCAACCTATTACGTAGGAGGCTGGATAGGTGAGACAACGGCTATCCGTTAATAGAATAGGCATAGCGGGCATCCTTGCGGTGCTCGCTATCGTTTTGTCCGCTTGTATCTTGCGCCCGGATGAGCGGCCTCGCCCGGATGGCCCTAAACGTGGAGAACTGCCGGTGTTGACAACCGACAGCGTGATGACGCTCATTTCCGACTCAGGAATAACGCGGTATCGGATTGAGTCGCCGCAATGGTTGGTTTTTGACAAGACCGACACGCCGTATCAGGAGTTTCCTTACGGCATTTATCTGGAGCAGTTTGACGAGCAGATGAATGTACAGGCATCGCTGAAAGCGGACTATGCGCATTACGATGAGAATGCCCAGATATGGGTGCTGCGCGGGAATGTGCATGCGTTGAACCATAAGGGCGAGCAGTTCGATACACCGGAACTGAACTGGAATCAGCAGACCCATCGCGTTTATTCGGATTCGGCTATTCATGTCACCCGGGAAAAGAGTATTATCGAAGGACGAGGGTTTGATTCCAATGAAGAGATGACCCAATATACTATTCTTAACCCCACGGGAGTGTTCCCGATTGATGAGGAGGAGGAAGAAAATGTTATTACAGAATAAAACCGCTTTGATCACGGGGGCGGCCCGTGGAATAGGCAAACAGATTGCATTGCTGTTTGCACAAGAGGGCGCGAATATCGCGTTCACCGATTTGGAGTTGAATGAGCAGGCGCAGGCTACACGCGATGAGATAGCTGCGTTAGGAGTGCAAGTACAGTTCTATGCGTCCAATGCCGCGGATTTTGATGCCGCGCATCAGGTGGTGGAGGCTGTCGTAAAAGATTTCGGCAGTCTGGATATATTAGTGAACAACGCCGGTATTACGCGCGACACGCTCCTAATGCGCATGACCGAACAACAATGGGATCAGGTGATTAACGTTAACCTCAAGTCGGCGTTTAATTTCACACACGCCGCTACACCGGTCATGATGCGCCAGCGAGGCGGTTCCATCATCAGCCTTAGCTCGGTAGTAGGCATCAACGGCAATGCAGGACAGGCCAATTATGCGGCTTCTAAGGCCGGAATCATCGCCCTTACCAAGTCTGTGGCTAAAGAGCTGGGTTCCCGCGGCGTGCGTGCGAACGCCATCGCACCGGGATTCATTCTGACGGACATGACCAAGGCCCTCCCGGAAGAAACACTCAAGCAGTTCGTTTCTCTCATTCCTATGAGACGGGGAGGGGAACCCGAAGAAGTGGCGAAAGTAGCTCTTTTCTTAGCGAGCGACCTTAGTTCGTATGTCTCCGGACAAGTGATACAAGTTAACGGCGCAATGGCATAATCGCATCGTCAAAAACGAAAAATCCCGCAACTCAATGCGGGATTTTTTATCACTAACTCACTAATTCACTAACTCACTAATTCACTAACTCACTAATTCACTAACTCACTAATTCACTCATTCATTTATCTCTCGAAGATCTTGAATTGCCACGGCTTGAGGGTAAAGCTCTGTGCGGCTTCCAGTTTTTGCTTCTTGCCGCAGATGCATTTATAGTTGCCTTCGTGTCCGGCGAGGTCCAGTGTAACCTCTTGTTCCTTATCGCTCATATTCATCACGGCGATAACGGTATTGGTATGCCAGCGACCTTCTTTCTCGCGCAAGCAGGCGAAGATAGCGTCATTGTCCGCAGGAATACGAACGAGCGGAGCGCCTACCTCCGGGCTGAAGAGCGCTTTGTTGCGCTCGCGCAGAGCATTCAGTTGCTTGTAGAGTTCTGCTTGCGAGTAGGCTTCATCCTTATCAATCAGGTCTTTCTCGAAGAACTCCAGACGATGGTGGTTACCGCTCAGCTGACCGGTGTAAATCATCGGCATTCCGGGAACCACGTAGCAGAAGGCGGCAAAAAGAGGCACCGCATCGCCCATACGCTCTTGCTCCGTGCCGTTCCAGCTGTTCTCGTCATGATTGGAGATGAAGTTCATACGGATGGCCTCGGGGCGAATGGCTTTGGCGCGGGTCTCGAAATTCTCCCAGATAGCCTCTACGCCTTTCTTGCCTTGAGCAACATCGTTCATCACATGGTGCAGACTCCAGCCGTAGTACATGTCAAACGCTGTTTCCGTCAGCTCGTCCGCTTTGTCTTCATCCTCGGCGAGGGTGAACATCTTCGGGTGTGTCAGTCGCAGGTCACCCATTGCCCAGTTCCAGAAATCGGTCGGCACTTCGCCCGCTACGTCGCAGCGGAAACCGTCGATACCGATGCTGTCCATCCACCAATGCATCGCTTTGAGCATCTCATTGCGCATATCCTGGTTCTCGTAGTTCAGTTTGGAGATATCCGTCCAGTCGTATTGTACCATCAGGTTGCCCAGACTGTCGCGATAGTGCCAGCCGTCGTTTTTCGTCCATTCGCTGTCCGGCGCTGTGTGGTTAGCTACCCAGTCTAAGATAACCTTAAAGCCCATTTTGTGCGCTTTGGCAAGGAAATGTTCAAAGTCTTCGCGCGTACCGAACTCAGGGTTGATGGCGCAGTAATCGATAATGGAGTAATAGCTGCCCAGCGTACCCTTGCGGGTTATTTTGCCGATAGGTTGGCAAGGCATAACCCATATCAGGTCAATACCGTTCTCCTTGAGGGTCGGCAGTAATTCTTCTGCAGCGGCAAACGTGCCTTCAGGCGTAGCCTGGCGGGTGTTCAACTCATAGATAGTGGCGTCGTATGCCCATTTGGGATGGCGTAACTCCGGTTGCTTAGCGCAGCTCAGCATCGCCAGTGCTGCCACTGTAAATAATAAAATCTTTTTCATTAGTCGTTAATTATTTGATAGGTTAAATCTTTCCGGTTGATGATGACTGTCACTTTCTCGCCCAGATAAACGCGCTGGTAGATAATCTCGTCGGGACGGTCGATAAGCGGAATAAAATCTCCGTATAACAGAGGCATGGAGTTGCGGCGCATATGAATCAGTTCAGCCACTTCGCTACGCATGTTACGTTCGTCCGGACTGAGTGTCTCAAATCGCATCATATGACGGTTATCCGGGTCGTTTCCGCCCACTTCGCCATATTCGTCGCCCTGATAAATACAAGGCACGCCGGGAAGCGTCATGTTCAGCACTTCCATCAGCAGCGCGCGTTTATAGGCTACGGCTGTGTCACCGATGCCTATCTCTTGGGTCCAGCCTTCCTCTTTGCCTTGACTGAAAATACTTACTGCGCCGCCTAAAACGCTCGCCAGACGACTCTGGTCATGGTTGCCGCTGATATTTCCCATCGTATGGTGGGCACCGTAGGTGCGGAGAGAAGTCAGCTCGTTATTCATCACTTCGTCCAGCCCTTTGATGCCGCAGAGTGCTTCGCGGGCCGTGAAATAGACATTGAAATCAAACTGCGCATTCAGCATGCCGGATTTGACATAACTGCCGATCAGTTCAGGACTGCCGTAGGTCTCGCCGATCATCCATATCGGTCTGCCCGGCCAGCGAGTAGCTATTTTCTGGCCTAACATACGCCAGTACCCTTCGGGTATATGTTTGCATGCATCGTGGCGGAAACCGTCAAGGTCGTAATTAGCGAGCCAGTACAGCGCGCTGTCTGTCATCGCTTCGCATACTTCCTCGCGCTCCAGATCCAGCGTCGGGATATGCGTGTCGAACCATGTCGTCAGTCGTGCGTCATCCCATAACTCGAAGTTACGTCTTCCGTCCGGCAGGATGGAATCGGTATGCCAGTCCGGATGCTCAGCCAGCGTCGGCGAATTGATATGCATATGGTTGGCTACGTAGTCCAGCACGACGTTTATCCCGTGCGCGTGCGCGCTGTCTAATAAGGAGCGGAACTCTTCCGGTGTACCGAAACGCTGGTCCAGTGACGTCGCGTAGATGGGCCAGTAACCGTGGTAACCGCTGAACTTGGTGTAACTCTTCGAGGGGTCGTATTTATTGCCGTTCTTGAATGTATAGCATCCCCACGCGTCCCATGGGTTCTGCGTGATGGGGCTGATCCACAGCGTGTTAACGCCTAATTTATCGAAATAGCCCTCGCTTATTTTTTCGGTTATTCCGGCAAGGTCACCCCCCTGATAATCAACTATATCCAGCACTTCGGGACTGTTCATTTTCCAGTCGTTGGACGTGTTTCCGTTATAGAAACGGTCCACGAGAATAGAGTAGAGCACTTGTGCCTGCGGATCATGACGGTTGAGTTGCGCGGCGTCGGTGATGATTTTGCCGTCCTGCATTGGCAGCAACAAATCGTTGTAGAGGTATGTGTCATCTTCCGCAAAGATGCGCAAGTACGTGCGACCACTAACCTCTAATCCTCTAACCTCTAATCCGCTCAAGTCCAATGTCCAACTCCCGTCCTCTTCCTCCTGCCAGCGCTGATGCTCGATGAGTGTGTTTTGGATGAACGCTTCAAAACTGGGGTTGGCAACGGAATCAAAGAAACCCACGCGCAGTTTGTCGTTCTCATAACCCAGCGATATCAGCGCCTGACGAACCGGTTTGGCGGGCAGTACGGCTATGGCAAACGCACCGTGACGGTTATGGAACGTGATGGCATGAATGGAGCGGTCGCGATTGACAATATCCATCTCGCGAACCACTTGAGGAGTGCCCACGAGATGCAGGCATTCAAGCGCATCGCTCGGAGTCCATTGAACATCTTCCCATAAACTGGTGTCGCCGAACATAGCCGGCACATAGTCCGTCAGAATCATATGCGCCGTGTCGCCCGTCATACGCAAAGGCATGATAGGAGTGCCAAGCGCTATCTGCTCCGTGATATGGTTACTGTGAAAACAACTGGTGGCGCATAGGGCCAACAAGATAATAAAAAGCGATTTCTTCATGGTACACACATTTTTGCGAGGCAAAAATACTGCTTTTTTTTGATATATGCAAGTATTTGCGGTTTTTTCTTGTGTATATGCAAAAAAAAGTGTAAATTTGCGCAAAATTATTCTATTATGAAGATACAAGAGTATATAGCCGCTAACCGTGAGCGTTTTTTGGAAGAGTGGGCGAGTCTCATTCGCATCCCGAGTGTCAGTTGTCAACCCGAACATAAGGCGGACATGATTCGTTGTGCCGAACGATGGAGAGAACTCCTCCTCGCTGCAGGCTGCCGGAAAGCGGAAGTCCTGCCCTCTGACGGCAATCCCTTCGTCTATGCGGAATACAAATCACAAATTGCAAATGACAAATCACCAATACCAACGGTATTGGTCTACGCCCATTACGACGTCATGCCCGTGGAACCGCTGGACCAATGGAAATCCAATCCATGGGAACCGGAGATCCGTGACGGACGACTCTATGCGCGTGGTGCCGATGATGACAAAGGACAGGCGATGATTCAAGCCAAAGCGTTTGAATATCTCGTGCGGGAGGGCTTGATGAAATGCAACGTCAAGTTCATTTTTGAGGGTGAGGAAGAGATTGGCTCGCCGAGTCTGGAGGCTTTCCTGGAGGCGCATAAAGAGTTGCTCAAGGCTGATATTATCTTGGTTTCCGATACTTCGATGATTGGCAAGGAAACACCTTCTATCACCACCGGACTCCGTGGACTCGCTTATTGGCAGATTGAGGTGGATGGACCCAACAGAGATCTTCATTCCGGGCATTTCGGTGGGGCGGTAAAAAATCCCGTGAATGCGCTTTGTGAGATGATTGCCAAAGTGGTGGACAGCAACGGACGCATTACTATTCCGGGCTTCTATGACGATGTGCTACCCATTCCGGAGGAGGAGCGTAAGATGATTGCGCAGATCCCTTTCTCGCAGGATGCTTATAACAAAGCCATTGACGTGGATGATGTCTTTGGCGAAAAGGGTTATAGCACGCTCGAGCGCAATTCCTGCCGACCTTCTTTCGATGTGTGCGGTATTTGGGGTGGTTACACGGGAGAAGGCTCTAAAACGGTCTTACCGTCCAAAGCTTTCGCCAAAGTCAGTTGCCGTCTGGTAGCGAACCAGGACCATGAGAAAATCTCCAAGGCCTTTATAAACTATCTACACGCTATTAAACCGAACGGAGTTCGTATAAACGTTACACCCATGCATGGAGGTCAGGGATATGTCTGCCCGATAGATATTCCCGCGTATAAAGCGGCAGAGAAAGGTTTTGAGATAGCCTTTGGCAAACGACCGCTCGCTGCACGCCGAGGCGGCTCTATTCCTATCATCGCGGCTTTTGAGCAGATTCTTGGCTGTAAGACTATTCTCATGGGTTTTGGCCTCGAGCAGAACGCTATCCACTCGCCTAACGAATCCATGGATCTGGAGGTCTGGGAAAAAGGCATCATCGCCGTCTCCGGGTTCTACCAATCCTTCACCCCTGACCTCTAACCCTCTAACCCCTAACCCCTAACCCTCTAACCCCCTAACCCCCTAACCCTCTAACCCTCTAACCCTCTAACCCTCTAACCACTAACCCTCTAACCCACCAATAACTCGCAGCTTTGCTGCATCCACGCGGCTTGCCGCGTAACAATTAGAACTTATAACTCATCCCTCGCGCCTTGCGCGAAACACTTGCGCACAGCGCCCCGCGCCCCGCGCACCGCAGGCGCTGCATTATTTTTATTATTTTTTAGTCCATAGAATTATGGACATTTTCGGAAGCATTCACGGAAAGGGCATCTACATCCTTCGGATGTGGAGAAGCCAAGTAACTTTTGGCTTCGAATAGGAGGATGTAGCGGGCAGCGTAACACCGACCAGACCTAAAAGTTTACTTTTAAGGGCGCGGTGGAGCGCGGAACGCAGGAAGCCTGTCAAGGCCTGTGACCTTTCCTGAATGCGCGTTTTTCTTTATCTCTAATCCCTTTATCTCTGTTTATGTCGGCGTACGCCGTGTTTTATTTGTTTTATTTACAAATGGGCAATGACAAATGACAAATGGCAAAATTTGACTTGTCAAATAATCGTGCCCTTTAGGGCTAAAAAATGGGCAATTACAAATTACCTATCAATTACCTACCAGCAACCAACTTTAAGGGGGTGATTACGGGGTGATTACCGGGTGATTACCGGGTGATTAGGGGGATGTTTGGCTAACGTGAGGCTAAGAAAATGCCTCTTTCAGAACGGAAATCGGATACTCCATGAGCATTCCTTCAATTCCGCCACAAAGATACAACAAAAATTGCATATATGCAAATTTTCGGGTGTTTTTTTGCCAAATATAATAATTATATGTATTAAATGGAAATATGGGCATTTATGCTTGCATAAAATGACCTATAGAATCATTTAGTACGAAAGCCGATAGGCTTGGCAAAAAACACCCGCCTATGCATATATCCCGCAAGACGCGACCGTATTTTCGAAGGGGCCCCACATCGTGGGGGAGGAGGTCGAAGATACAACAAAAATTGCATATATGCAAATTTTTATGACCAAAAACGTTCTTTTCTTGCATATATCCAATTTTTGTAGTACCTTTGCAGTCGCAAAAATTTGTTGGACATGAGAATTGTTATTATCGGAGCTGGAAGTGTAGGGCAGAACCTGCATCATGGCTTGAGTTTGAAAGGCGTACGCGCGGAGTTGGTCCATGCGCGACCGCTAACCTCTAACCCTCTAACCTCTAACCCTCTAATCCCCGAAGCGGATTGCTATATCTACGCCGTGGCGGATCATGCGTTGCGGGATGTGGTATCGAAAGTATATGCCCCCAAAGCCTTGCATCTCCATACCTCAGGCACGATGCCGATGGACGTGTTCGGAGAAGATAAACCGCATGCGGGCGTGCTCTATTTCTTACAGTCTTTCAGCCGAACGGTGATGATTGACGACTGGAGTAGCATCCCCTGCTTTATTGAGGGAAGGGATATTGATGATGTGGCGGCTATCTATACGCTGGCACAGATGCTCAGCAGTCGTATCTACGAGTGCTCGCAGCGCGACCGAGAGAGGCTCCATATAGCGGCGGTCTTTGCGAACAACTACACCAATCTCATGTATCGTATCGCGGCAGATATTCTCAAAGATACCCAAATTCCTTTTGAAGCATTACTGCCACTCATCGACCGTACAGCGGAGAAAGTACATGAGATGTCTCCTCGCGAATCACAAACAGGACCTGCACAGCGCAACGATGAAGCAGTCATTGCCAAACATCTGGGTATTTTAGGTACCACGCCATATGCCGAACTCTATCAAAAACTCGCATACCTTATTAGAAATAATTTAGAGCACTGTTGAATAGATAATTCGTAAAAATGAGTATTCTTTTCTCGACTTTATGTAAATTTTATCCCTTTAATATTGTTTATTTTCGGACAAAAGTGTAACTTTGTAGTTCGTTTTTGATAAGTTTGTTTTTACTAAGTAAAAAAATGAAGACATATAACGCTTTAAAATCTGCGAATAACAGTAATGGGGGGGGCAAAATGACCGTTCGTAATTTTATTTCGGAGTATAAGATAGAAATCGTATTAGGAATTGTACTTTCTGTTTGTGTCGCTTTGGGACATTGGTTGCTCGGGTACGCACCCAGCCATATTTTGAACGATTACATTGATTTGCTTCTTAATGGAGGTATACTTGTAGTTTCTTTGTTTGGTGGCGCGATGTTATGGCACCACCATAATAATGTGCGCGCGCGTAAAATATTCTCACTATCCCTTTTTGGTTGGGCATTGGTCGCTGTAGCTGTCATGGTCTATATGATTTATACTGATGAGCGAGGCGTATCGAATGAGCAGGCTGTTCATGACTGGATGCTGGGTGCGGGTGATTTCTTAGCGTGGTTGCTGTTGATATATCCCGCTGAAGTCTTGCGTCCGCGATGGGTGAACTGGAAGCGGGCATTTCTGCGACTCTTGCCGGTACCGTTTCTAATGGTACTGGATTATTTCTCGCCGGTTGATCTGAGCGTGTTGTTCCTCTTGTATGTGGTTTACCTCATTTATGCTTTGTCGCGTCATCTTC
>Ga0310691_10000212_pt1 | contig 118961 bp, 94 predicted proteins | sample 176DNAGHGlowgp2_FD_203887 | JGI IMG/M metagenome (GOLD analysis project Ga0310691, IMG submission 203887) | Sheep rumen microbial communities from Palmerston North, Manawatu-Wanganui, New Zealand - 1766 DNA GHGlow gp2 (v2) (version 2) | ecosystem: Host-associated > Mammals > Digestive system >... | reverse complement strand
ACTCAAAAGCATCACTACCGACAACGGATCAGAGTTTGCTGCGCACGAATGGATCTCAAAGAAACTTGACGTGCCTGTATACTTCACGGATTCCTACTCCTCCTGGCAGAAAGGAAACATTGAAAACACAAACAAGCTTATCAGGCAATATATACCGAAAGGAACGGACATTAGAAACATTACAGATAAAAGAATCGCTATGATACAGGAAAAAATCAACAGAAGACCAAGGGAAAAACTAAATTTCCTCACACCAAATGAAGTCTTTTTCAAACATTATCTCTAATTTTGCAAATCATTGCACTTGCTGGTTGACTCTATACTTTTATCACATTTCGGCAGAAAAGCAGAAAAACATGGATAAAGTTTTGTGCATTAAAGATTTATTCGTACCTTTGCACCCGTTTTGTGGCCGACGCTTCCTCAGTCTGCCACAAAATATTATGTTTCTACAACATAAAGTCTCACATTATCCATTTACAAAAACTTATTTAATTTATGGAAACAAAAAACATTCAACCGCTGGAAGGCTTTGACTGGGAAGCGTTCGAAAACGAAGGTTTCTCGGCAGCCGAAAAGGCTGAAGCCGCCAAGGCCTACGAGGCAACGCTGAACAAAGTTGCCGACAATGATGTGGTGGACGGTGTCGTCACCAGCATCAACGACCGCGAGGTAGTCGTGAACATCGGCTACAAGAGCGAAGGTGTCATCTCGAAGAGCGAGTTCCGCTACAATCCCGACCTGAAGGTGGGCGACTCCGTGGAAGTGCTGATCGAGAATCAGGAGGACAAGAAGGGTCAGCTTGTGCTTTCACACAAGCAGGCTCGTGCTGCCCGTTCGTGGGAGCGTGTGAACGAAGCGATGGAAAAGGACGAAATCGTCAAGGGCTTCGTGAAGTGCCGCACAAAGGGTGGTATGATTGTCGATGTACTGGGCACGGAGGCTTTCCTGCCTGGCAGCCAGATTGACGTAAAGCCTATCCGCGACTACGATACGTTCGTGGGCAAGACGATGGAATTCAAGATTGTCAAGATCAACCAGGAGTTCCGCAACGGTGTTGTCAGCCACAAGGCGCTCATCGAAGCTGAGCTTGAGGCTCAGAAGAAGGAAATCATCAGCCGGCTTGAGAAGGGCCAGATCCTCGAAGGTACTGTCAAGAACATCACGTCGTATGGTGTGTTCATCGACCTCGGTGGCGTGGACGGTCTCATCCATATCACCGACCTGTCTTGGGGACGTGTCAGCGACCCGAAGGAGGTGGTCGAACTCGATCAGAAGCTCAATGTCGTGATCCTCGACTTCGACGACGAGAAGAAGCGCATCGCCCTTGGCTTGAAGCAGCTTACTCCCCATCCTTGGGATGCTCTCGACCAGGATCTCAAGGTGGGCGACAAGGTGCACGGCAAGGTGGTCGTCATGGCTGACTATGGTGCATTCGTCGAAATCGCTCCGGGCGTAGAGGGCCTGATCCACGTGAGCGAAATGTCGTGGAGTGCTCACCTGCACTCGGCTCAGGATTTCCTGAAGGTGGGTGACGAGGTTGACGCTGTCATCCTGACGCTCGACCGCGAGGAGCGCAAGATGAGCCTTGGCATCAAGCAGCTGAAGGAGGATCCTTGGGAGAAGATTGAAGAGAAGTACCCCGTAGGTAGCCAGCACACTGCCAAGGTGCGCAACTTCACTAACTTCGGTGTGTTTGTAGAAATTGAGGAGGGTGTTGACGGTCTGATTCATATCAGCGACCTCAGCTGGACGAAGAAAATCAAGCACCCCTCTGAGTTTACTCAGATTGGCGCTCCCATCGAGGTTCAGGTGCTCGACATCGACAAAGAGAACCGTCGTCTCTCTCTCGGTCACAAACAGCTGGAGGAGAACCCCTGGAACAATTTCGAGACCATCTTCACTCAGGACAGTGTTCACACCGGCAAGATTATCGAAGTGCTCGACAAGGGTGCGGTGATTCAGCTGGAGCATGGTGTCGAAGGCTTTGCCACTCCGAAGCACTTGGTGAAGGAGGACGGTAGTCAGGCTCAGCTGGGCGAAGAACTCGAATTCAAGGTGATTGAGTTCAACAAGGACGCCAAGCGCATCATCCTCAGCCACAGCCGCATCTTCGAAGATGCTGCACGTGCCGAAGCTCGCGCCGCCAAGAAGGCTGCTGCTGCCGAGAAGAAGGCCAGCCGCAAGGAGAAGGAGCCCGCAACGCCTGTTATCCAGAACAAGGCTGCCAGCACCACTCTCGGCGACATCGACGCCCTGGCTGAACTGAAGGCCAGCATGGAGGCTGAGCAGAAGTAATCTGACTCCCATCCTCGTACGCACGGACAACTGATTGATGCTCGCAAGAGCGACATCAGTTGTCCGTTTTATCTTTTTCCTGTAACAACTTGTCAACTCGTCAACTCGTCAACTTGTTAACTCAAGAAAGTGAAAAGTGAAAAATTAAAAATTAAAAATTAAAAATTAAAAATTAAAAATTAAAAGCCTGCCGGTTTGGACTCCTCTTCTCTGCCCTCAGAGGGCTGAGGAAATGGAGTTTGAGGGAGTGTTGCCCTCCCGCAGGCAATTTTTAATTTTTAATTTTTAATTTTTAATTTTTTTTGTCAACTCAAATTACACCTTATTATATATAATAGCATGGAAAAGTTCACGGTCACCATACTCGGATGCGGAAGTGCACTACCCACAACTCGTCACAACGGTAGTGCGCAGATTGTAAACATCCGCGAGAAATTGTTTCTCATTGATTGTGCTGAGGGTACACAAGTACATCTACGGCGAAACCATATCTCGTTGAACCGGCTGCAAACGGTGTTTATCTCACATCTGCACGGCGACCACTGCTTTGGACTTCCTGGCTTGATTTCGACACAAGGCCTACTCGGTCGTACTGCCCCACTCCACATCTATGGACCTGAAGACATCGAAACGGTGTTTCGTCCGATGCTCGACTATTTCTGCAACGGTATGCAGTTCGAAGTCGTTTTCCATCCCGTTGACACACACCAGCACCAGCTCATCTACGACGACCGCAGTGTGAGCATTTATACTATTCCCTTGAAACACCGTATCCGCTGCTGTGGCTATCTGTTCAAGGAGAAGCCTTTGTTGCCACACATCCGACGCGAAGCCATTGAACTATACAACATTCCACTCTGGCAGATTAACAACATCAAGGCTGGAGCAGATTTCATCACAGAGGATGGGCGCAGGATTCCCAATGCAGAACTGACTATTGCCCGCGAAGCGCCGCGCTCCTACGCTTATTGCTCAGACACCGCATTCAAGCCCGACATCGCTCCCTTACTGGAAGATGTCACACTGCTCTACCACGAAGCTACGTTTGCAGAATCGGAAGCAGAACTCTGCGACAAGGTATATCATTCCACTGCTCGCCAAGCTGCGCAGATTGCTCAGATGGCACATGCCCACCAACTCGTTATCGGACACTTTTCGTCACGATACGACGACGAGACCTGTCTGCTCGAAGAGGCGAAAAGTGTATTTCCAAATACGATTTTGGCACATGAAAACCTCACGCTAACGCTCTAAAAACAGAAAAATTGCATTTTTTTGAACTTTTTTCCTAAAAATATTTGCACAAACAAAATACAAATGTTAACTTTGCGACGAAAAGTATAAAAGTAGAAAATCTACGCCTATGATAAAAACAGTACTTTCAATCGCATTGTCAGCCTTTTTGCTCGCAGCTCCGCTCGACATGAAGGCGCAAGATATACAGCGTACGCCTGTTGAACAGGAACTGAATGCCGTGACCATCAGTGTCAACGATGCAACGGTTCACATCAAGAACGCTGAAAAGCAGGTTCTTGAAATTTACAACATGGCAGGAGTGAAAATTGCTAACTTCCACATCGAATCCAACGATGTAACAGTTAACCTCAACCACCTTGCCAAAGGGTGTTACATCTTGAAGGTCGGAAAAGTCGTACGTAAAGTATATCTGAGATAACATCGTCCCACTCTGCGACGAAACAAGAATTACGAAACCTTGTTTGCAATACGCAAGCAAGGTTTTTTTTATTGAAAATTAAACTAAATCCCCTTTCGGCCATCTCACAGAATAGATGAAAACGACCGACGAGCAAGAACTCATCCAACAACTGCACGATCCGAAACAAAAGCGCAAAGCGTTCGAGCAGATTGTCAACGCGTTCAGCCAGCCCCTCTACTGGCAGATACGCCGTATGGTCGCCTACCATGACGATGCCGACGATGTGCTTCAAAACACCTTCCTCAAGGCATGGAGCAACATCGACACATTTCGTGGCGATGCAAAACTGTCCACATGGCTCTTTCGCATTGCACATAATGAGACTCTGACATTTCTGAGTAAGCAACGCGAAACAATCTCGATCGATACCAACATCACCGACGACGATGATGATGCACCGCTCACTCTGGCCAACACACTCGAAAGCGACCCCTACTTCGATGGCGACGAAACTGAAGCATTGCTACACACAGCCATCGCTGCACTGCCAGACAAACAACGCGCCGTGTTCAACATGAAGTATTTTCAGGAAATGAAATACGAAGACATGTCGGACATCACAGGCACCAGTGTCGGTGCCTTGAAAGCCTCCTACCACCTTGCCGTCAAGAAAATCGAAGAGTTCTTCCACCGACAAGAATAGCACAAGGCAGAACAGCTGCAACTTTTTTGCATATACCATTAAACCATCTTGATACCAAGGAGTCATATCAATAACAAATTCACAACGAATATGAAAACGTTCGACATCAACAACCCGCAGAAGCGTAATCCGTTTAGCGTGCCAGAGGGCTATTTCGACAACCTCACCGCACGCATCATGGAGCAAATCCCTGAAACGGACGTTACTGCAACGCCTACTGCCGAGCTAAAACCTAAAAACAATCGCCGATGGATTGGATGGACACTCGGAGTGGCTGCCAGCATCGCATTGGCCGTATTCTTTGTCAATCTGCCCAACCTCTTCCCCTCTGCTAATGGCAATCAGCAGACCGCTCAAGTCGAGACCTCCGACAACTATGACGAGCAATACGAGCAGGAAATGTTGGAATATGCCATGGTGGACAACTCAGACATCTACCGCTATCTCGCCGGCGGTTATTAACGATAGACAGAAACACTAAAACCTAAACATTATGAAACAATTGATATTCATCCTTTGCCTGCTGGCTTCAACATTCAACATGGCAGCACAGCAAACTGGACAGCAGAACAAGCGTCACCAGTTCTCGCCGGAGCGGTACAAACAACGCCTTGAGGAATTCGTGACCAAAGAAGCTGGTCTCACTGCAGACGAAGCAGCCCGACTCTTCCCTCTCCTGCACGAAATGCAAGAAAAACAGCGCAAGAACAATGATGCTGCCGGTATGGCCATGATGTCGTGCAAGGAAGGCTCGAGCGAAGCCGACTATGAGAAAGCCATCAAGCAAGCGACGGGACTTGACCTCGAAAACAAGAAGATTGAACAGGAGTATTACAAGAAATTCCACTCCGTCTTGTCTTGGAAAAAGGTTCATGGTCTGCGCGTCGCCCTTTGGAAATTCCAAATGGAAGCTTTGCGCAAATTCACTCCTCACGACCAGATGCGGGACGGTAACAACAGCCGCAAGAACCGCGGATGGCATCATCCTTACGGTGAGAACCGCGGCAAATAAAACACACATCCCACACCTCAATCCGAAAGTCACAACACAAACACAAAATTCCTGAGGTGAAAACCAGCATGCTTCGCGCAGTGCTGGTTTTTGTTTTTTTTATTTAGTTTTTTATTCACCAATATCCACGGAGCTTAATTTTTAATTTTTAATTTTTAATTTCCAATTACATGTCGTACCTTTGCATCGTCAAAGCAAACACAGCGAAACATGAAACCCTACAAATTTGCTCCCTACCTCAAGACAACCCTCTGGGGAGGCTACCAGATAGCTCCTTTCAAGGGAATCTTCACCGCTCAGCCCAACATCGGCGAGAGTTGGGAAATCAGTGGAGTACCTGGGCACGAAAGCAAGGCCATCGAACGCGGACTCATCGATGACATCGACGTAGGTCTGACACTCACCGAGCTCATCGACAAGTACAAGGGACTGCTCGTCGGCAACAAAGTCTATAAGAAGTTCGGTAACAAATTCCCGTTGCTTGTCAAGTTCATCGACTCGCGTCAGGACCTCTCCGTCCAGGTACATCCCAACGACGAACTGGCCATGCAGCGCCATGGCTGTACGGGCAAGACTGAGATGTGGTACGTCATCAAGGCCGATGTCGGAGCCAAGATCTACAGCGGACTCAGCAAGAGCATCACGCCCGAGGAATACGAACGGCTGGTCAGCGAACCTAACACCGCTGGCGACAACCCGATGGCATCGGTCATTGCGACCCACGAATCGCACGACGGCGACCTCTACTTTCTGCCTGCCGGACGTTTGCATGCCATTGGAGCCGGCAACTTTCTGGCAGAAATCCAGCAAACGAGCGACATCACCTACCGTGTCTATGACTTCGGCCGTAAGGATGCCCACGGCAAACCCCGCGAACTACATGTCGCCGAGGCGAAGGACGCCATCGACTACCAGGTGTGGCCCGAGTATCGCAGCAGTTACGACAGCACCAAACCCACTTCGCAACTCATCAACTGCCCCTACTTCATCGTACATCGCGTCGTCGTACAAGTGGCAGCACAAGTGGATTTCCAGTGCGACTCGTTCGTCGTCGTCATGTGTCTATGGGGCGAAGCCAACATCAACGGTATCCACATCCACCAGGGCGAGACGATCCTCGTGCCTGCCTGCGAGAATGTTCTCTATATCTTCGGCAACGCCACTTTCCTCACAGCTACTATGTAGCATCGAAAAAACAGTGCACTGCAAATTTCACAGCTGTGCACTCCCAATTTCTTCGCAGTGCACTCTGAGATATACTCGCAGTGCACTGTCATTTTATCGGCAGTGCACATTTATTTTTTCCAGAGTGTGGCTCGATTTTACCTAAAGTGCATCAAAATAGCCCGCCGTTCCCAAATATTCATTTCAAAGATGTCTGTATCTCAGTTTTTTTGATTAACTTTGCAGGAAATTTGTAAATCCAATCCTCGGATTTGCACGGATTTGCACGGATATAGCTGTGCGGAAACGATGTGAACCTGAGGATGTAAAAAGCGAACAACAGAAAGATGAACATCAGTTATCAATGGCTGAAAGAATATGTCGATTTCGACATGACACCGCAGCAGGTGGCTGCGGCACTGACCAGCGTCGGCCTTGAGGTCGATGCGGTGGAAGAGGTTCAAAGTATCCGCGGCGGACTGGAAGGTCTGGTGGTGGGTCATGTGCTCACCTGCGAACCGCACCCCGACAGCGACCACATGCACGTTTGCACAGTGGACGAAGGTACGGGCGAACCTGTTCAAATCGTTTGCGGCGCTCCGAACGTAGCAGCCGGACAGAAAGTGATTGTCGCCACGCTGGGCACGAAGCTCTACGACGGCGACAAGGAATTTGTGATCAAGAAATCGAAACTGCGCGGCGTTGAGTCGAACGGCATGATCTGTGCCGAGGACGAAATCGGCGTAGGAACCAGCCACGAGGGCATCATGGTGCTCCCTGATGACACACCCGTCGGGCTGCCGGCTGCCAAATACTTCAATCTGGAGAGCGACTGGGTGATTGAGGTGGACATCACGCCCAACCACTCCGACGCCTGCTCACACTGGGGTGTGGCTCGCGATTTCTATGCCTACCTGCTCCAGCATGGTTACGAGACGAAGCTTCACCGCCCGTCGGTCGATGCCTTCAAGGTGGACAGCCATAACCTCGACATCGACGTCGTGGTCGAGAATACCGAAGCCTGCCCCCGCTATGTAGCCGTGACGGTGAAGGGATGCGAGGTGAAGGAATCGCCGAAATGGCTGAAGGACCGCCTGACCACCATCGGCCTGCGCCCCATCAACAACATCGTCGACATCACGAACTATGTGATGATGGCATACGGTCAGCCCCTCCACTGCTTCGATGCCGACATGGTACTGGGCAAGAAGGTAGTGGTGAAGACCATGCCCGAAGGCACACCGTTCGTCACCCTCGACGGCGTGGAGCACAAACTGAGCGACCGCGACCTCGCCATTTGCAATGCCGAAGAGCCGATGTGCATCGCCGGCGTGTTTGGTGGCAAAGGTTCGGGAACGTACGAGACAACCCGCGACGTACTCTTCGAATCGGCCTATTTCCACCCCACCTGGATTCGCAAGTCGGCACGCCGTCATGGCCTGCAGACCGACGCATCGTTCCGTTTCGAGCGTGGCATCGACCCCGAAGGCCAGATTTATGCCGTGAAGACGGCAGCCCTGATGGCGAAGGAACTGGCTGGCGGTGAAATCGCCATGGAAATCAAGGATGTAAAGAGCCCGACACTCCCCCAGCCTGCCATCGTCGATTTCTCCTACAAATATGCCCACGACCTCATTGGCAAGGACATCCCTGTCGAAACCATGCAGAGCATCTGCCTGGATCTCGGTATGGAAATTCTTTCACAGGACGACGAAGGCATGCAACTGCGTGTGCCCGCCTTCCGTGTCGATGTGACCAAGCCCTGCGACGTTGTCGAGGAAATCCTGCGCATCTATGGATACGACAACGTTGAGATACCCTCGCAGGTGAAGTCGTCGCTCACCACCAAAGGCAATTTGGACAAGAGCTACAAGTTGCAAAACCTGATCGGCGAACAACTCGTCGGCTGCGGATTCAACGAAATTCTGAACAACTCGCTCACCAAGACGTCCTACTACGACGATATGGAGACCGTGTGCAAAGCCGAAAACCTTGTCCGCCTACTCAACCCGCTGAGTCAGGACCTCGGCGTGCTGCGTCAGACCCTGCTGTTCGGCGGACTCGAAAGCATCAGCCACAACGTCAACCGTCGTGAAGCTGACCTCAAGTTCTTTGAGTTTGGCAACTGCTACTATTTCAACGCCGAAAAGAAACAAGACAATACAGGCGTCGTCCCCTCGGGCGAAACTTCGAAGCAGATACTCGCTGCCTACAGCGAAGACTATCACCTCGGACTCTGGATCACCGGCAAGCGCGTGAGTGGCAGCTGGGCACATCCCAACGAAGACAGCTCGGTCTATGAACTGAAGTCCTACGTGCTCAACATCCTGCACCGGCTCGGCGTACCCTTCGGCGCACTCGTGTTTGGCAACGAGAAGAACGACCTTTACGCAGCCTCGCAAACCATCAGTCAGCGCGGCGGAAAGCTGTTGGCACAGTTTGGCATCGTCAGCAAGAAGCAGACATCCAAACTCGACGTCGAAGCACCCGTATATTACGCCGACATCAACTGGAACGCCGTCATGAAGCTCGTGCAGGACAAGAGCGTCAGCTTCAGCGAAGTGCCCAAGTTCCCAGCCGTGAGCCGCGACCTCGCCCTGCTGCTCGACAAAGATACCGAATTTGCCGAAGTGGAACGCATCGCCTACCAGAGCGAAAAGAAGATACTGAAGGAAGTACGCCTGTTCGACGTCTATGAAGGCAAGAACCTCGAAGCCGGCAAAAAGAGCTACGCCGTCAACTTCATCCTGCAAGACAGCGAAAAGACCCTCAACGACAAGCAGATCGACGCCATCATGTCGAAAATCGAGCAGAACATCTGCAAGCAACTCGGCGCCAAAATACGAGGGAAATAAAAGCATTCTCCTCTCCCCTGTCTTCACCTTAAGGAGAATCAGGGGAGAGGTCCTTTAATTTTCAATTATCAATTATCAATTTTCAATTATTATATGGGAAGAGCATTTGAATTCCGTAAAGCCCGCAAGCTCAAGCGCTGGGGCAACATGGCAAAAACATTCACACGTCTGGGCAAGCAAATCGCCATCGCAGTAGCCGAAGGCGGACCAGAGCCCGAAAACAACTCACGACTGCGCGCCATCATCGCTACATGCAAGCATGAGAACATGCCCAAGGACAACATCGAGCGCGCCATCAAGAACGCCGCCGGCAAGGACAAAAACTCCTGGAAGTCGATGACCTACGAAGGCTACGGCCCCCACGGCATCGCCATCTTCGTCGACACCCTCACCGACAACCCCACCCGCACCGTCGCCGACGTGCGCAGCATCTTCAACAAGTTCAACGGCACCCTCGGCACCATGGGCTCACTTGCCTATCTCTTCGACCACTACGCACAATTCTCGTTCAAGAAGAAAGACGGCATCGACATGGACGAAATGGTGCTCGACCTCATCGACTACGGTGTGAGCGACGAGTTTGACGAAGAAACCGACGAAGAGACCGACGAGACCACCATCACCATCTACGGCGACCCCAAGAGCTTCGCGCAGATACAGGCCTACCTCGAAGAAAAAGGACTCGAAATCACCAGCGCCGAGTTCACCTACGTGCCCAACGACCTCAAAGAAGTCACCGACGAGCAACGCGAAACCATTGACAAGATGGTCGAGAAGCTCGAAGACTTCGACGACGTGCAGAGCGTATATACCAACATGAAGTAACCCATGAAATACGAATACGAGCCTCAGGGCGTCTGTTCGAAAAAGATACTGCTCGACATCGACGACGAGACCAAGGTCATCAACCACGTCCAATTCGTCGGAGGATGCCCAGGCAATACCATCGGCCTCAGTCAGCTCGTCAAGGGACAGAAAGCCGACGAAGTAGTTAGGAAGCTCGAAGGCATCCGCTGCGGAGCGAAACACACCTCCTGCCCCGACCAACTGGCACAGGCACTCCGAGCCCTCACTATGGTCGGCGTCTTCATCGTCGCCATCCTGTTCACATCGTGTCAGGAAACCAAGCCCCAACGGCTCGAACGCGAGGCACGTGAACTCACCGAGCGCACCTGCCCTCAGCGCATCACCCCCGACGGCAGCGTCATCCTCGACAGCATCATCTACCACGACGACGGCAGCAACGCCATCCACTACTACTACCAAGTCAATACCGACGACGAAGGCGTACTCAAGCTCCAGCTGCAGAAGCAAGAACTCGAAAAACAGCTGCTCAGCACCGTCAAAAACTCCATCGATCTGCGTCACGTCAAGGAAATGGGCGTCACCATCGTCAGCCACTTCGACCGCATTCGCACCGACTCCCTCTCCCGCAGCCGGCGCGACGAAGTGCTGACCTTCCAGTTCACCAAGGCTGACTATCAGTAAAAGACACCACACGGTCGCAACAAGACCCTTACATACCCAACAAAAGCAGGAATGGCGTCGGTTTCCACTCCTGCTTTTGTTTTTTTTATGAAAAAGCATCCGCACCCTATACCAACAGTTCACGAAGGGCAATCGCAACAAGTCCGGCAGTATTCCTCACACCGAATTTGACAATAAGACGCTTGTGATACCGAAGCCGTCGTGAAGGCCCACGAAAGCCTGGGAGTCGATCCCTTCAACCTTCGAGCAACAGAAAAGGGAAGTCGAGAACCTGTCGCCGACAACAATACGACGGAAGGACGTGCCACGAACCGCAGGGTCGTTTTTATGAAAAAGTAGTCGCTATTATCATTATAAAAAAAAGTATAATCAGAGTAAAAACGACAGATGGCTCATTGAGCATAAAACAAATTTCCCTCAGACAGGGTTGGTGTCTGAGGGAATTTTGTTTTTCGGTCTTCGTTTATTTCTCTCTCCTTATGGATTGAATCGGCTGTAGATGATATTGAGTTCGACGGGGTCGCTGTCGCCTCCGACGAGTTTGGCGCTGGACATGGAGAAGTCGTGGCTGAGCCGGACGAGGTTGCCGCTGGTGTCGTAGGTGGTGGTGACGGGGATGAGCAGCACTTTGTCGGCATTGGCGGTGGCTGTGCCGTTTTTCTTTTCCTGGACGATGGTGGTGATGAGCCGCGCTATGTTGTTGAAGGTGTAAGTGTTGCTGGAGGCATTGAAGCTGGCGAGATAGGACGTGCGGGAGTCGGCGACGGTGTAATTCTCGAAATAGCCATTGAGGTAGTCGTCGAGCCGGACGAGCAGGATGGTCTGGGGAATGGAGAGCTTGAAGGGGGCGGTGGTGACGTCGTTGTAGCGGCGGAGGGTGAGCCTGGCCGAGTTGATGGTGTCGGTGAGGCTGATCTGGTCGATGGGCAGGGTGGCCTGGGTGAAGATGCCGGCGGGCGACTTGAGGTAGGTGGCATGGGTGTCGGCCATGAGCCGGTCGAGACGCGAATTGCGGAATCGTGTGGCTTGGACGACTTCGCTGGTGGAGGCGAACTGGACGACGCCTGCGGTGTCTTTCTCTATCTCGTTGTCGTGGAAGCGGAAGTGGATGTTGAACTGGACGACGTTGATGTAGGCGATGGCTCCGTCGCCGCTTTCGAGCTTGAAGTAGAAGCCTTTGCTGCCTGGCAGTCCGCTCTGGAGGAAGGTCTGTGTGTCGCGGAAGTTGTCGGGGTGGCTGAGGTAGTTGTCGTAGATGGTCTGCCCGATCTCGGTGGGCAGGGGGATGCTGACGTAGGGTGCGACGGTGGTGCTGCCGTTGGCGGTCTGTGCGCCTGTGCGACTGGCGATGGTGAACCACTTCACGGCCAGGGGTTGGGATGTCTCGTCGTAGTAGTCTTCGGGACAGATGTCGGTGTAGTAGTCGTTGTCGGCAGACATCACTCTGTCGAGAGGATAGACGCTGAGCTTAAAGGGGGCGAGGGAGTCGCCGACATAGTCGTTGATGTAGAGTCGGAGGTAGGCCCCGGTGATCTTGTCGTCGATGACGTTGGCGGGGAAGCTGAAGGTCTCGGAGCAGTGGAACTGGGCGAGGAAGTCGCTCTCGACTTCGGTCTTGGTTTCGGGGTCGGTATATCGTCCGAAATAGGATCGGGTGGTTCGTGCCAGCACGTGGTCGCCTACGGCGTAGGAACTGGTCTTGACGTCGTAGGTCTGGTAGTCTTTCGTGATGAAGTCGGAGGTGGGCATGAGGTCGACGCCGAGCATGTCGGTGCTGTCGTCACATGAGGTACAGAGTGCTATGTACAATGTACAAAGAAGCAGTGTGAATGGGTATTTCATGTTTGAATGTGAAAAGTGAAGCGTGAAGGATGGAACGTGAAGGACGCAGAGCGAAGTGAAGACAGATGACATCGCTTCACGACAAGCGTAGCGTTCGCTTCACTCTTCACGTTCAACTCTTCTCTCTAAAATCCTACATCAATGTTTCATAGAATTGGCTGTATGCCTGGACGAAGTCGTCGCCTTGGTAGGGAAGTACTGGGACGTTGCATTCTTCTGCGAACTTGATGACGCTCTTGCTCACCTTGGGGTCGTCGAGCACGACGCCGTCGCTGTACTTCACGGCTAACTTCTGCAGGTCGTTGTAGCCGAATTTCGATTTCACGACTTCCTGCACGTCGCTTGCTTTGGCTTCGCCGAAGGGTATGCACTGGGCGGCATGGCGTCCGAGGTCGTTCTTGAATTCGGGCGAGGAGGCAGAGAACACGACTTTGGTGTCGCGGAAGGAAGGCTCGTCGGCATAGGCCTTCTTGATGTAGAGCGGTGCTAGGGCTGTGACCCATCCGTAGCAGTGTATCACGTCGGGCACCCACAGCAGCTTCTTCACGGTTTCGAGGACGCCACGTGCAAAGAAGATGGCTCGTTCGCCGTTGTCGGTATATTCCTGTCCTTCTTCGTCGCAAATCATCTGGCGACGCATGAAGTAGTCGTCGTTGTCGATGAAATAGATCTGCATGCGTGCTGACGAGATGGATGCGACTTTGATGATGAGGGGGTGGTCGGTGTCGTCTATGATCAGGTTCATCCCCGACAGACGGATCACCTCGTGCAACTGGTTGCGCCGTTCGTTGATGATGCCCCACTTGGGTGTGAATGTGCGGATTTCATGACCTGCTTCCTGAATCAGTTGGGGCAGATAGCGACCCATGTGCGATTTTGGTGTCTCCGGCACGAAGGGCACCATTTCCTGGGTGATAAACAGAACCTTTTTTGCTTTCATAAAACTGCTTTTTGGTCACACTTTCTCTCTGCTGCAACCCATCGGTGCACAGAGCGCATTTGCAAAGATATAAAAAAAATCTGTGAAATTTGCAAGTTTTTTGTGATATTTAAGATTTGAAGCGTTTCCACGGACCAAATCTGGCATAAAAGTGTGGATTTAAAAGCAGCAATCAGTGTTAGTTTTTGAGTTCGTGAGTTTTTAAGTTTTTGAGTTATGTGTTGTTATTGCCTCCTCAGTCATAAACTCACTTACTTAAAAACTAACGAACTCAAAAACCAAAGTCAATACTGTTCGTTTTCGTTGGGGAAGTCACAGTTTTTGACATCTTCGATGTAGTGGCCGACTGCATCTGTCATGATGGTGGAAAGGTCGGCATAGCGACGCAGGAACTTGGGGGTGAAGCCCTTGGTCATGCCAAGCATGTCGGCTACGACGAGCACTTGGCCATCGACTGCCCCACCCGCTCCAATGCCAATGACGGGGATGCGGAGTTCGCTGGCTACCTGGGCTGCGAGTGCGGCCGGAATCTTTTCAAGTACGACGGCAAAGCAGCCTGCATCTTCGAGTGCATGAGCATCGCTGATGAGTTTCTGGGCTTCGGCTTCCTCACGGGCTCGAACAGTGTATGTGCCGAACTTGTTGATGGACTGCGGAGTGAGCCCCAGGTGTCCACAAACGGGGATGCCAGAATCTATAATTTTCTTTACCGTGTCGATGATTTCGATGCCGCCTTCGAGCTTGAGCGCGTCGCAGTGACTCGCCTTCATGATGCGGATGGCGTTGGTGACGCCTTCGGTGGAGTTGACCTGATAGGTACCGAAGGGCATGTCGCAGACGACGAGGGCACGCTTGACAGCACGCACTACGGCCTTGGCGTGGTAGATCATCTGGTCGAGCGTGATGGGGAGTGTGGTCATATTGCCTGCCATCACGTTGGAGGCTGAGTCGCCGACGAGGATGACGTCCATGCCGGCTGCATCGACGATTTGTGCGGTTGTGTAGTCATAGCTGGTGAGCATGGCTATCTTCTTTCCCTCCTGCTTCATCTGGATGAGGCGGTGTGTGGTCACCTTGCGGGTGTCTTCTACTAAGTATCCTGCCATATTAAATTGAAAATTGTAAATTGATAATTAAAAATTGAAATCAGCAATCACTTCGTCGCAATAGCCGCGGATGGCGTCGGGGGAGTTTGTAGTAGCAAGTCCGACGACATACATTCCTGCACTGCGAGCTGCTTGAAGTCCGCTGAAAGCATCCTCGAACACAATGCAATCTGTGGGGGTGACGCCGAGCAACTGAGCAGCCTTGAGATAGCAGTCGGGGTGTGGCTTGGAGCGTGGAAAATCCTCGCTGGTGAGGACGAGGTCGAAGAGTTGGTCGAAACCTTGAATCTGACAACGCACCTGCTGCATTTTCTTGTCGTTCGAACTCGTGACGAGTGCGGTCTTGATACCCTCAGCCTTCAGTTTCTCCAGATATTGCTCAGCACCGGCAACGAATGTGTATTGCATCTGCTGTTCCCAGTTGTCGAGGGCTTCTGTAATTTCTGCACGATACTGCTCAGGGATATAGAGGTCGAAGATCTGCGTGAGTGTCGTGCCCTTGATACGGCTGTGAAAGTCGGGGATGTCGGGACGATAGCGTCGTCCCATCGCACCCCAAAACTCGCTGTACTGCGGTTCGGTGTCGAGCAGTGTTCCGTCGAGATCGAAGAGAGCGGCTTTGAAATTTCTATTCATTTTCAAACAAATCTAACTGCGATGGCGTACTACATTCCGTTCCCAAGGTCCATGGACCTGTCGGGACGCCGCGACGAAGTACGTCGAGTTGGAAGTCTGCGCCAGCGACAATGCCATACTGGCGGAGCTTCATCTCGACCGTCTTTCGAGCCAGTTCTGGATGGTTGTTCTCTTCGCTCAGATGACAGAGCCACACGTTACGGAGCCCCTCGTGAAAGTTATCAACCAAGGCTTGGGCACACTGGTCGTTGCTCAGGTGTCCCTTGCCGCTCTTGATTCGTTCCTGCAAATATTTGGGATAGGAACCTTCGGCGAGCATCTCAGCGTCGTAGTCAGCCTCGATAACCAGATAGTTGCTGCGCGTGATGTAACGGCTCACCTCGTCGGTCACGATTCCCACGTCGGTCATGAGCGTGAAGAACTCACCGTCGCTTTCGATACAATAACCGACATTGTCGGCCGAGTCGTGTGGAATATGGAACGGCGTGATGCTGAGTGTACCGAGCTGAAGAACGACGTCGTTCTCGATATCGACACGGTACTGAGCATCCACCTTTCGAGTGGTGTGGTAGTTGCGCAACATCCCTTCATGCACTTTGTGAGTGGCATAGACACGCAGGTCATAGTCGGCCGAGACATAGCCGGCTGCCTTGGTATGGTCTGTATGGTCATGCGTGATAAGGATGCCACGGATGAGCTGTGTCTTGACGCCATACTCCCGAAAGAACTTCTTGAGGTGGCGGATTCCCACCCCTGCATCAATGAGCACGGAGTCGCGTCCGTTGGTCAGGAGTGAGCAATTACCGCAGCTTCCACTGCCAAAACTTATGAATTGTAGCATGTCGTTGTCAAAATTTCCTGCAAAGGTACGACAAAAAAGTGAAAAGTGAAAAGTGAAAAGTGAAAAATGGGAGGATACCTGCGAATGTATGGAAAAAAGTGAGTAAATTTGCAGCACTTTTCTCAAAAACTTCAAAAAACAAAAAACTTACAACAATGAAGAAAACATCTTTCTTGGCAGCCCTTGCAATGGGAGGTGCGATGGTTCTCAGCAGCTGCGGAGGCCTCGGCACTATGGGGACCACCACCCCCACCAACACGAACACGACAAACACTTCGGGTCTCAACTCCGGCAACCTGATTGGCAGCATCATCGGACAGGTGCTGGGTGGTGTAATGACCAACCAGAACAGCATCGTCGGCACATGGGTCTATTCCGAACCTGCCGTACAGTTCGAGAGTGAGAATTTCCTGGCTCAGGCTGGCGGCTCAGTGGCCAGCGCAGCCGTCGTCAACAAGATTGCACCTTATTACAAGAAGATAGGCATCACACCTGGTGCTTTCTCCATCACTTTCAATCAGGACAACAGTTGTTCCTACACATTGAAAGGACGTACCTATCAGGGAACCTACAGCTTCAACGCATCGAACAACACCATCACCATTCAGGGACAGATTCTGAAGTTCCCCTCGGCCTACGTCACCGTGTCGCTCAATCAGATGGCCATGACGTTCGACTCAACCAAACTGCTCACCATCGCTCAGGGCATTGCTTCTGCCTCGCAGAACTCTACCCTCTCCACCCTCTCGTCGCTTTCGTCGTCGTTCAACGGCATGAAGACAGGGTTCATGTTTAAGAAACAGTAAAAAATTAAAAATTAAAAATTAAAAGCCTGCCGGACAGCTTACTATTCTTCCAACTCAACAGAAGAAAAGTACGCCAGCCGGCAGGCTTATTATTTATTGTTAATTTTTAATTTTTCATTTGATTATAAGCCTTTACCTCTTTGTCACGGGTTTAACTACAAACTCAAACTCGTAGTTCTCGTAGGGCATCTGGTATTCCTTACGAGGCCATGCACCCCAAGAGTTGACACAACCCATACCCATCTGACGCTGTGCGATGTGCACGCTGGTGAAGGGGCGTGGTGTGAGGTCGCCGCTGTGCTGCTGCTCCTTTTCGTCTGTCGGTGTGGCAAGGTCGTCGGTCAGATAAGGCAGCGATGAGCACTCCATCGGCTGTTTGGCACAGAACTCCAGTCCGAGACCTTCGTTGTTGGTCACACGCCACCAGCGCACCTGCGTCTTGTTGCCCGATTCCTGCGGACGAACGTATGGCCAGTATTGATCATCAACTTCCTGCTGATAGACAGCAAGACGAGCGAAGTTGTTGCGGTCGATATAGTTCTCCTGCGGACCTTTGCCGTAGAACTCGATGTGGTCGAAGTCGTCGGGCATCTGCAGCTCCATACCGAAACGCAGAGGCACGATGTTGTCGCCCTCGTGACGTCCACGGCGTCGGTTGGCATCCTGCTGATCATTCTCCTTCTCCTGAACGAGTTCTGCCAGCGCCAGCTTTTCGTTCACCACAAGGCTGCCGTCGGGACGCACGGTGTAGGTCATTGTCATCTTCCGATTGTTCACTTCGTACTGTGCCGTCACGACGTATGTGTCGTTCACCTTACCCAGTTGGAAGTCCTTGAGCTGCAAGTGCGGGTTGTGCCACTGACGCAGACGGCGCTGCATCGATGCACCGTGGTCGTTGTCGGTAGCAGCACGCCAGAAGTCGGGACGCAGTTCGTAGCCATCCTCCATCACCGGAGTTCCAATCACGTCGATGTAAGCAATATTGCCCGACGAGCGGTCGAAGGTGTAAGCCACGTTGGCAGCACGCAGCACGGCATAGGCGATATGGTTCTCAAGCGTCACGTCGCCCTGAGCTGCCTTTTGTGCCACGCCAGCCTGCCAGTCATAGTCGGTGAGCACAAACTGTTCATGGGCAATCACCTCGCCAGCCTGCTGCAGGTCGGTATCGGCCGTGAGCGTATAGTCAAATCCGACAGCGATTTCCTTGCCGGCCAGTTGTTTATCCTTCAGAGCCTTGGCCACGGCAGCCACCTTCACCGTCTTCCGCTGCTGCGGCTGGATATTCAGTTTAGCAAGTTCCACACTGCCTTCATCCACCTTTTCGCCATTCGCCAAGATCGTGTAGCGCAGCTCGACACCCTTGATGGGAACGAAGAAGTTTTCGTTGAAGATCTCCACCGTGCCCGACTTCTTATCTTTCAGCGTCGTCCAGATGTTCTGGTAATAATACTGCACCTCGTAGGCATGGGGATTCGGAACACGGTCGGGATTGATCACACCGTTACAGTTGAAGTTGTTGTCCGAGGCAGGGAAACGGCCGAAGTCGCCGCCGTAGGCATAGATTTCCATGCCCGTCACCTTGCTCTTCGAACGCAGGCCCTGGTCGATAAAGTCCCAGATGTAGCCACCCTGATATTTCGGGTACTTGCGGATGAGGTCCCAATACTCCTTGAACCCACCGATCGAGTTACCCATCGCATGAGCATATTCACACTGGATGAGCGGACGAGGATTGTCGCCCTGGGCATACTTCTCACAGGGACCATAATCGTAGTACATCGGGCAGAAAATGTCCGTTTTGCCGTTCTGTCCTGCTTGCTCATACTGCACGGGACGACTCTTGTCGTACTGCTTCACCCAGTCATAGGCATCCTCGAAATTCTTGCCATAGCCAGCCTCGTTGCCCAGGCTCCACACGATGATGCTCGGGTGGTTCTTCAGCACCCGCACATTGTGCTCATTGCGCTCGATGTGTGCATCGTGGAAGGCGGGATTCTTCGCCAGCGTCTTCTCTCCGTAACCCATGCCGTGGCTCTCAATGTTCGCCTCTGCAGTCACATAGATGCCATACTCGTCGCACAGGTCGTACCAGCGCGGGTCGTCGGGATAGTGGCACGTACGCACCGCATTCACATTCAGTTGCTTCATCATCTGAATGTCCTGCTTCATGCGCTCCATGCTCACCACGTAGCCACCGTCGGGGTCGAGTTCGTGGCGGTCCACACCCTTGATGAGCACCGGCTGACCATTCACCAGCAGCTGTCCGCCCTTGATTTCTACATGGCGGAAACCCACCTTCTGCGAAACGACTTCGAGCACACTTCCCTGGGCGTCCTTCAGCGTAATGAGCAAAGTGTAGAGGTTCGGCGTTTCGGCCGTCCATGGCTGCACATTCTTGATGAGTGCCTCATACCTTTTGTCTGTTGACGTAGGGGTGTAGGCCACCCCGCCCTGCGGGTCAATCAGTTTCCAATCCAGCTTTCCGTCGCCCAGATTCATCAGGAGCACATCCAACTCCAACTGGCCGTCCTTGAAGTTGTTCGTCAGGTCGGCATGGACAAAGACATCGTCGATATGAGTCTGCGGACGACTATACAAATAAGTTTCGCGCGCGAGGCCACACAGACGCCAGAAGTCCTGGTCCTCCAGATACGAACCGTCGCACCAGCGCATCACCTGCAAGGCGATGAGGTTTTCCTCACCCGCCTTCACGTATTTCGTCACGTCAAACTCTGCAGCCACCTTCGCATCCTCCGAGTAGCCGACATACTGACCGTTCACCCAAACGCTGACATTGCTCGTCGCGCTACCGATGTGCATGATGATCTGCTCACCCTGCCACGACCGAGGCACGGTGAACGAACGGCGGTAAGAACCCACCCAGTTGTTCAGGTCCTTGATGACCGGTGGATTCGTCTCCCAGTCGTGGCGCCAGGCATACTGGTTGTTCACATAGATAGCCTCGCCATAGCCGTTCAGTTCCCACATCCCAGGCACCGGCATCGTGCCCCACTGCGAGTCGTCGTAGCCGACGCCGAAGAAGTCCTGCGGACGCTCGTTGCGGTTGCGTACGAAGTGGAACTTCCACACCCCGTCCATCGACAGGAATCGGCTCGACCTCTGTTTCTCACCAGCCTTCGCCAGCGATTCGTTTTCGTAGGCGAAGAAGTCGGCCACGCTCGGACGGCGATTCACCGCATTCACCTGCGGGTCGTTCCAAGGCTCCGTCTGAGCCGCAGCCGTCGTTGCCCCCCAACCTGCAGCCAGCAGGAGGAGCAACTTACAAAAAGAAAAGTTTTTGTGCATCATTTTAATTTTTAATTTTTAATCTCGTTTCCCATGCAAATATACGACAAAAAAGTGAAAAGTAAAAAGTGAAAAGTGAAAAATATAAAAAAATGAAGGGAGAAAGAGATGCCACACTTTTTTGGCCTGTGCAAGAGTCCATGCTCAACGTGCAAAGGCCAACGTTCACAGCGCAGTGTTGGTGAAACAGCTGTGCACCGGAATTTTTCCCGCAGTGCACGCTGAAAAAATCCGCAGTGCACTGCCAATATATACCGCTGTGCACAGCCAATAAATTGAGTGTGCACCACTATTTTTTTAAAGAGAAAAGTTAAATGTGAAAAGTGAAAAATTAAAAATTAAAAATTAAAAATTAAAAAGGAGGGGACGTTCTTGCTTATGTCGGAGAAAGTCCGTAACTTTGCAGCCGTAAACTAAGCTGGTGCACCGAAGTGTGCTGAAAAGGGAATCCGGTGAAAATCCCGAACAGTCCCGCTGCTGTGAGTTGTTCTTTGAAGGCAAACGACGATGTCACTGTTGTTGTAATTGGAAATTGCAATGGCGGGAAGACGGATTTGCCGACAACGAGTCAGAAGACCTGCCAGTTTTTTTAACGCCCCCGACAGGCACCTCGTGGATTAGGTGCGGAGGCCTGAGAACATAGCAATGAACAAAGGATTTGTCATGCTTGCACTGCTGTCGTGGTGGACAGCCGTGGCCGTCTGTATCGCTCAGACGACGACCACCGACGCCGACTCGCTGCTCGAAGGGCAACGGGTGGGCGAAGTGACGGTCGTGGGCCGACAAACGTTTCGAGAAGTCATCCCGTCGCAGACACTGAAGGGCAAGGACTTGGAGCGATTGTCAACCCACAATGTCGCCGACGCCTTGCGCTACTTCTCTGGCATCCAACTGAAGGACTATGGCGGCGTGGGTGGCGTGAAGACGGTGGATGTGCGGTCGATGGGCAGCAACCACCTGGGCATCTACTACGACGGCGTTCAACTGGGCAATGCCCAGAACGGACAGATCGACCTGGCTCAGTTCTCGCTCGACAATATGGAGGAGGTGACGCTGTATAACGGTCAGAAGAGCAGTATCGGGCAGTCGGCGAGTGACTTTGGCAACGCCAGCAGCATCTATCTGCGCACGCGCGTTCCTTTCTTTCCCGATGGCGAACGAGAGCGCTGGCGCACTCGCGTGAAATACGGTTCGAGCGACATGTTGCGCGCCTCGGTGCTGTGGGAACGACGACTGAGCGACAGGCTCGTGATGTCGGCGAACGGCGAGGTGCTCACCGCCAGCGGTAAGTATAAGTTCCGCTATCACCGCACGGCTCAGGACGGCACCACGGCTTGGGACACGACGGCGACGCGACAGAACGGCGACATCCATGCCGAACGGGTGGAACTGAACCTGCACGGAAGGCTGGACGAGGGGTCGTGGAGTGTGAAGGCCTATCTGTATAACAGCGAACGCGGCATTCCTGGTGCCATCGTCAACAACGTGTGGAAGCGCGGCGAACGTCAGGCCGACCTCAACACGTTCGGACAGGCTCACTGGCACAAGAACCTCACCGAACGTCTGTCCACGCGATGGACGGCAAAATATGCTTTCTACAACACGCACTATACCAACCGCGACGAGACGACGCTGCCTGTTGACAACCGCTACTTGCAGAAGGAGCTATACGTCTCGACCGCCAACGTGATGGACCTCGTGAAGGACCGCTGGAGCGTGGCGCTGAGCTACGACTTCAGGTGGAACCACCTCAATAGCGACATCTTCCGCTTCACTCCCCCTACCCGACTCTCGAACCTCGTTGCCTTTGCCACGGCTGCCAACTTGCCGCACGTGAAGCTGCAGGGCAGTCTGCTGGCCAGCATCATTCACGACAAGGTGCAGGGTGGCAAGTTCAAGGGACAGACCCACTGGACGCCAGCGCTGTTTGTCAATGTCTATCCGTGGCAGAACCGCGTGTTGTCGGTGCGTGCGTTTGTGAAACGCAGCTTCCGTATGCCGACGTTCAACGACCTCTACTACACCGACTTGGGCAATGCGTCACTGCGACCGGAAACGGCGATGCAGTGGGACCTGGGCGTAGTGCTGGACAAGAGATTCACGACGGGTTGGTTGCGGAATGTAAAGCTGCAGGCCGATGGCTACATCAACCGTGTGAACGACAAAATCATCGCCTACCCGAAGGGCCAGCAGTTCCGCTGGACGATGCTCAACCTGGGCAAGGTGGACATCAAGGGTGTGGATGTCGAGGCGGAAGCCACGCTGGAACCTGTGCACGACTGGCTGATTACGGCTCGCGTTCAGTACACCTATCAGGATGCCCGCGACGTGACCGACGAACGGGATGCTTACTACCGTGACCAGATTCCCTACATTCCGTGGCACAGCGGCTCGGCCATTTTGGGACTTCATCACCGTCAGTGGGATTTCAACTATAGCTTCATCTATGCGGGTGAACGTTATAATGCTCAGGAGAATACGCTGTATAACCACATGCAACCGTGGTACACCAGCGACCTCTCGCTGATATACGGGTTCAACGTCGGAAAGACGCTGTGGCGACTGACGTTGGAGGTGAACAATGTGTTTGACCAGAACTACGACGTCATCGCCAACTACCCCATGCCAGGCCGCAACTTCGGCGTGAGTGCGGAAATAAGATTTTAAGTTGACAAGTTGACAAGTTGTTACTAAGTTGACAAGTTGACAAGTTGACAAGTTGACAAGTTGACAAGTTGTTACTTTTCACTTTGAAGTTTGAAGTTTGTACTTTATTGTTTGACTATGGTTAGAATATTATTATTACTAATGCTCAGTTTGAGCTTCTTGCTCTACAGCTGTCGCAAAGATGAGGGTGTGCTGCCCTCGACACGCACCGACACAGAGGTGGACCGTCAAGACTCGGAGGAGTATGACGGCATGTATGTGCTGTGCGAAGGTAACATGGGCAGCAACAAGTGCACGCTCGACTATCTGGATTTCGCCACTGCGACGTACCATCAGAACATCTACGCCGAACGCAATCCCGAGGTGGTGATGGAACTGGGCGACGTGGGCAACGACATCAAGATCTACGGCAGCCGCATGTGGATGGTGATTAACTGTTCGAACAAGGTGGAAGTGGTCGATGCACGCAGCGTCCGCCGCATCGGACAGGTGGATATTCCCAACTGCCGTTTCGTGACGTTTGCCGACGGCTTCGCTTACGTCAGTTCGTATGTGGGTCGTAGCATCAGCCGCTACGACGTGCTGGGCAGTGTGTATAAGGTTGATACGCTCTCGCTGGAAGTGGTCGGAAAGGTGGATGTGGGTTATCAGCCCGAAGAAATGGCCATCGTCGGCGGCAAGCTCTACGTGGCGAACAGCGGCGGCTATCGCGGTAAGGTGGTAGGCGAGTATGATCGCACCATCAGTGTGATAGATCTGAGCACGTTCACCGTCACGGGCACCATCGACGTGGCTCCGAACCTGCTTCGGCTGCGTTGCGATCGCTACAACCAGCTGTGGGTAACGTCGCGCGGCGAATATGAGAACGGCATTCCCTCTCGTGCCTATGTGCTGGCCGAACGTGGAGGCAAGATGCAAGTGGTTGAAACCATCGACCGTCCCGTCAGCGATTTGGCTTTCCGTGGCGACTCCGTCTATTTCTATGGTGCTACGCTCAACGGCGAAGGTAATCCTTCGAAATTCAACTATGGCATTCTGCACACGAAGACTCACCAACTCGTCACCGACCACTTCATCCAAGACGGACGTGAGGCTGACATCAAGACGCCTTATGGCATCGTCGTGGCTCCTCTATCAGGCGACATCTACGTGATGGATGCCACGAACTACACCTCGAGCGGACGTCTGTTCCGATTCGACAAGAAAGGCAACTTCAAGAGTGTGACTTGGACAGGCGATATCCCTGGACATGCTGTGCTACTGAAGAGGAAAGCTAAAAGTGAAAAGTGAAAAGTGAAAAATTAAAAGTGGAAAGTAACAACTTGTTAACTCGTTAACTCGTAACTTGTCAACTAAAAAATTAAAAATTAAAGGAGCAATGTTCATCAAGTAAGTAGGATTCTTTTGAACAAAACGGGTGTGCGGCTTTCGTCTGCCATTCGGGGCTGCCACCCTCTTCTCCTTTTCCCAATAAACTATCACATCATGAAGAGTTTTTTCACAATCTTACTCCTGTCTGGAGTGACGGTAAGTGCAACGGCACAACACACAAAGTACATCCAAGCTGTCGATGAATATGTACCGGCACCTGGACAGTTTGTCAATACGCTGCCGGAATACGAGGAGGGCAACACCGCTTTTGACATGGCGCAAAAGTGTACGGATGCCTTGGCCGACAACCGTCGCGGCCTCGTCACCCTCGGAGCTTACGGCGGCTACATCACCTTCCACTTCGACCACCCCGTTGCCAACGTTGCCGGTCAGAAGGACTTTGCCATCTGGGGCAACACTTTCTACGACAGTTCCGAACCTGCCATCGTGATGGTGTCGGTTGATGAGAATGGAAATGGAATGCCAGATGACACATGGTACGAACTGGCTGGCAGCGAATACAACAATCCTGCCACCACTCACAACTACATGATTACGTACAAGTTTGAGTCGTCGCTGAAAGACATCGCATGGAGGGATAACCGCGAACAGAGCGGCAGCATCGCCCGCAACGAATACCATGAGCAGGAATACTTTCCTCTGTGGCTCTGCGAAGGCGGTGAGCTGACATTCCAAGGCACTTTGCTACCAGGCAACGCCACACTCATGGGCACGACTTACATCCTGTCGGAGTATGAATACGGCTATGCCGACAACTATCCCAACAACGTGAAGGACGGCTGCAGCATGAACATCGAATGGGCTGTCGATGCCGAAGGCAACAGCGTCGAGCTTGACCACATCGACTTTGTCCGCTGTTACACCGGTGTAAACCAATACTGTGGTCCGATCGGCGAGACGTCGTCGGAGATCAGCGGTGCCGAGGACTTACATCTGGAAGAGTCTATTGCCATTGCCACAGCCATCGAGACAATGCCCCAGCAACGTGCCGACGTTGTAGCACGCTACGACCTGAGCGGACGACGACTGCAAGGCAGTGTGAAAGGCATACAGCTGATCAGGATGTCGGATGGACGCATCATCAAACAGATCAAATAATCCATTTCACTTATAATCCACATTTCTATGAAACAAAAACTGATGAAAAGGCTGCTACTTGCAGTGCTCACGCTGGGAATGCCGCTCATGGCATGGGCCGACCGTGACGTATCACAGTTGCAGTTTGGGAAGCAAACCATCACGGTGGCTTCCGACGAGGTGATTACATTCTACGACCCCTGGGGGACGGAGAACATTGTCGACAACAACAGCTACAACAGCCAGTCGTTGACCGTGTTCAAGCCCGCCGAGGAAGGAATGTCGGTACAAATCACGTTTGAGAAACTGGACTTGGACCAGTATGGTACAAGCTATTATCTCTATCTGAACATCTACGACGGCATTGCCGACGCTGATGACAGTTTCAACTTTGCAACAGCAACCAGCGACATCACTGGCTCCAGTTCGCTGGCTGAGATGAAAGGTACGCTGATTGCAGAGAAAATCAACAACGACAACCGTGGTGCCAGCACCTATTGCTCGAGCACATCGAATGGTGCGCTATCGGTCGGTTTCATGCACCGCAACTCGAACGAGTGCGAAGGCTGGGTTGCAAAAGTAAAGTGCGTGAAGCTTGAGAACCAAGTCGTCACCGGTGCTGGCAGCAGCTACGAAAACGTGGTTGCTAATCCGACCACCAAGGTCAATGTTCCGCTGGCCGTTGCCTACGTCACCGCTGAGGGTGTGATGAGTCCCGACAACATCACCGCCATCACATTCCGCCTGACGCAGAACGAAGGCATGATTGACCCGCTGAGCGTGAAACTGTTCGGCGGAAAAGCCGCTTCGATGAAGGATGCCACGCCAGTGGATGCCAGCGTTACAGCCAACGGCGACCTCTACACCCTCACCCTCAATGCGGAGCCCAGCGAAGGCACAACCTACTTCACACTGGCTGCCGACATTCTGGGCACTGCCGCCATCGGAGCTGCAGTTCAGCTCGACATTGTCAGCATCGTCACCAACGCTTTTGCCGAAGGCATCACACCCTTCACAGCGGCCGAAAGCATCGCTGTACTGAATCCTTCACTCGTGCTCATGAACGAGGCGACGGCTCAGACCATCACTGTGGGTGAAACGGCACTGAATTTCTACGACGAAGGTGGTGCCGATGGCAAAATCATCGGTACGAACAAAGGCCAAGTGACTTTCCTTTCTGCTGTTGAAGGCCAGAAAGTGATGGTCGATTTCTCGAAAATTGAAATCAACAACGGTTCAAACTATTATCAGGCTCTCAATATCTACAACGGCACAGAAGCCACTGCTGAGAACCTCATCACCACGCTGCGCAGTGGAAATACAGGCATTGTCCACTCTACTGCTGCCGACGGTGCTCTCACCATCGTTCTGACACCGGCTCAGCAAACCTACGAATACGACGGTTGGGAAGCCATCGTTTCGCTCTTCACTCCACAGCCAATGGAGATTGATGAATTTGTCGTCAACCAAGTGAGCGAAGGCACGGTAGCTGCCGGCGACAAGGGTCAGCAGATTCTCTCGTTCAACCTCAAGACGAAGAACACCGAGCCTGCTATGACAGTTTCGGCATTCACGTTCTCAACGAATGATACGTTCAGCCGTCTTAGTCATGCCACTCTCTACTTCACTGGAGCTGACAACACTTTCTCCGACGGCGAAAGCAATAAGTTTGGCGAAGCCGACATCACAGCCAATGCCTTCACCATTACCGCTGCCGAAGCACTTACGCTCAGCGAAGGCGACAACTACTTCTGGCTCTGCTACGACCTCAACGACGAGGCACTCAACGACGAAACCGTCGATGCTGCGCTCACCGCTGCTACGCTCAACGGCGAAGCTGTGACGGTCGAGAACGGCAATCCCGAAGGCAGTCGCAGTGTGCGTAACATCGTCTATAGCTATGCCGACATGGGCCATCAGACACGTACCGTCAACGGCAGTGTCGCTTTCGAAACGAAGACTGCTGGTACATATTCGACCTACTGCGAAGCCGGTACCGACGACCGCATCGTCACCTTTGTTCCCAAGCACGAAGGCATGGTGGCACAAATCGACTTCTCGCTCTTCAACGTACAGTATTCGAGCAGCAGCTACGGCAACAAATCGAAGTTCGTCATCTACAACGGCAGCAACACCAGCGCCGACATTCTCTGGAAGCTCAATTCAAGCGATCAGCAAGAAACTGGTCCTGGCACCACGATTCGTTCGACGGCAGCCGACGGTTCACTCACCATCCTTTTCAACCCCAACAGTTCTTATTCTTATTACTATAAGGGATTCCAGGCTACAGTCAGCGAATATCTTTCGCGCGACATGCAAGCCACGAGCGTCAGTGCCACGCAGGCCTCGACAGCCGATGCCTCGATTGGTGCTGCCGACCAAGACCTGCTCAACATCAGCATCACGACCGAGGGTAATCTTAATCCCCTTACGCTCAACAGCCTCAAGCTGAACCTCAAAGAGAGCGAAGCCAACCTCAGCGCTGTCAGCCTCTGGCAGGGCGAGACTCGTCTGGCAAGTGTCGAAGCAGCTGCCGAAGTTGACATCGTGCTGACCGAAGCAGTAGCTTTGGCCGAAGGCGACAACCTCTTTACGGTGAAGGCAGACGTCAGTGAATCGGCAGAGGAGAACGCCGTTATCGACGCCCGTCTCATCTCCGTAGTTCTTGGCAGTGAGACGGTCGAGGCCACCGAAGGCGATCCCGACGGCAGCCGCACATTGAAGAATCAGGTTCTCATGACTGCCGGCGACCACGGCACGCTCAACCTCGGACTTGGCAAGACAGTCGGTATCTTCGACGACGGTGGCGCCGAAGCCGACGGAGCCGATGGTGTCGAAGCTACGCTCACACTGGCACCTTCGGGCGATGCCGATTGCATCCGCCTCACCAACCAGGGCATTTCGTTCGCCTACACCGCACACCTATATATATATAAAGGTAGCGAGGTGAACGACGACAACCTCATCATCGACCTCAGCGGTTCGACAGCTAAGTTCGACCCCATCATCACCGATGCCGACTTCGACGGTGGCCAGCTCACCATCAAGTATGTCGGTAAGGGCAGCTATACGCGTCCTAACTTCGCCATCCAGGCCGAAGGATACAAGAAGACCGACGTCGCCATTACCTCCGTCACAGCCGAGGACATCAGCGTCGGCAAAGTGCTGAAGGGACAGACCGACATCCGCATGCTGCGCATCGCTGTCGAGGCTCAGGGCGAACTCACGCCTGCCGTCATCACGTCGTTCAACATCGAAGGTACGGATGCCGAGGTGCTTGATGCCTTCCACATCTATCAGACAGGCACGCTGACCACGTTCTCTGCCAACGACGCCTTCACCGGCGAATATGCCATCACCAAGAGCGGAACCTACTACTTCTGGCTGACCTACGACGTGACCGCCGAAGCCGCAGTGGGTCAGACTGTTACAGCTACGCTCAACAGCATCACAGCCAACGATGCCACCATTGCAGCCAGCGCACCTGCTGCTACGGCGTCGATCACCGTTGCCACGGGTAATCACGGCATCTACACCGTCGGTATCGGCGACTGCGACTATGCCACCATTCAGAGTGCCATCGACGGCATGGGTTCGCTCGGCATCGACGGTCCTGTCACACTGAAAATCAAGGCTGGCGAATATGTCGAGAAAGTGCGCATTCCCTACATCAAGGGCATGGGGTCAGTCAACACCCTCACCCTCGAGAGCGAAAGCGGACAGCGCGATGTCAAGATTTATCACAACCAGTACACCACCAGTGGATACAGCGACGACCAGCACAAGAAGGACTATGGCGTCGTCACCCTCTACGAAGCCAGCTATGTCACGCTGCGCAACCTGGAAATCACCACAACCGACGTTGCCTATAAGGCCGTCGTCATGGTGAAGGACGAGAGCCGCCACGTCACCATCGACAATTGCTATCTCCACGCTCCTACGACCACGACGGGCGACGTCACACTCGTCAACCATACCATCATCGACGAGGAGAACCGCAACAACGACTACCTCACCGTTCGCGGCTGTCTGCTCGAAGGTGGTAAGATTGGTGTGAGCATGGGCGGAACCAGCTATGTAAAACTGCCCAAGGAAGTGGGTGGCATCATCGAGGGTAATACGTTCCGCAACAACGGCACAAAGTCCATCTACATCATGGACGAACTCGGTGTGAAGGTTCGCAACAACACCATCACCATCGATGCCGATGCCACCACCAAGATCAGTGTCGGAATCCTCGATATGCAACTGCGCGACGAATATGCCGAAGCCACCGAAATCACGGGCAACATCTTCAACGTCGCTCCTGTCTCCTATGCCGCCGTCATCAACCTGCGACAGCTCGAAGGCACGGCCGACGCACCTGTGCTCATCGCCAACAACGTCATCAATCTCACGTCGCTCAACGCCTCCTACTCCGCCTTCAAGTTCAACGGTGACAAAATCAAGCACGTCAACGTCGCCAACAACACCATCCGCATGACTGGTGAACAGGGTGGTGCTGCCTTCTGGGCTTCGTCGAAACTGGCTGAAGGCTATGGCAACGTACTTGTTGTCAACAACATCATTCAGAACGAGACCGACGGCTATGCCGTCAACCTCTACCACGACGACAACCTCGCCGAAGGTCTGTTCACATTCCAGAACAACACGTTCTACACTGCTGGCGAAACCTTCTTCCGCGCTTCCGCCAGCACGACCGGCGACTTCGATGCCTTTGTCGAAAAGACCGGAGCTACGGATTGCATCAACGAGAAGGTCAACTTCCTCAGCGACCTCATCCTCGAACCCGCCGACGATCTCGAAGGCCAACTGCTCACCGCAAAGCCGCTCAGTTATGTCAGCGTCGATGTGAACGGCACTGAGCGCAATGCCGAAACACCGACTATCGGTGCCTACGAATACTCCGACGAGAACGAACCGCCTGTCCTGGCCGAAGGCTATCCCGCTGTAGCCAGTGTGTCGTCCGACGCCGCTCTCATCAATGTCAAGGTGAATGCCAACGGCACTGCCTACGCTACCCTGCTCACACCTGCCGACGAGGTGCCCACTGCCGAACAGCTCCTCCTGTCCGACAACCGCACCCTGCTCAGTCGCGACACCGAGGCTGCCATCCGCTTTGCCGAACTCCAGCCTGCTACCGACTACGTCGTCTATCTCATCGTCCAGAACACCCGTGGACTCACGACCGAAGTTCAGACAATCCCCTTCACCACAGCTGTCGTCATTCCCGACGTAGCCATCGAAGCCGAGGGTGAAGACATCGACGAAGGTGAGAACGCTCAGCTGCTCGTCAGTGTGCTCAGCGGCACAGCTCCGTTCACCATCGAGTGGCGCAACGGCCTGCACGAAGTGATTGGCACAACGACCCTCGAGTCGATGGACGAAGTCAGCACGTTTGAGTATGCTCCTACCTATCCCGACGACTACTACGTCACCGTTACCGATGCCAACATGCGCACCGCAACCGACACCGCCCGCGTCGTGGTTCGTACAGCTGAACCCCTCGTGGCTACGTTCGAGAACCTCTACCTCGACGCCGAAAGCCAATGGGCAGGTCCCGACACAAAGGGCTCTGTTCACGCCGGCACATGGGGCGGACAGGAACTCTGGGGCTCGTTCCTCAGCGGTTCGTTCAAGTTCGATAACCATTATAACCTGACGTACAATTCGTGGGAAGGCTTTGCCTACACCAACCGCACTGCCACCACATTCCGTACCTACACCACCGACCAGTACAATTCGTGCGTCGGACACGGTGTGGATGAAAGTCCCAACTTCGGCGTCGCCTATGGCAACACCAACATCACGCTTGTCAACTCTGCCGAAGGAGCCGTCGTTCCTGGCTTCTACGTCACCAACTCGGCCAACAACGTCAATGCCTACCTCAACGGCGACGGCATGACCGATGCCTTCACCACAGGCGATTCGTTCACCCTCGTCGTGACAGGTTACAATGGCACAGAAACCACCGGTGCGGTGCGTGTCCTCCTGGCCGACTATACCTCTGAAGACGAAGCAGAGCACACGTACATCTCCGATTGGCAGTACGTTGACCTCACCCCGCTCGGCACCGTCACCCGCCTTGCCTTCAGCTACGAGGGTGGTCACTCTAACAGCTACGGCATGACCACACCGAACTACGTCTGCATCGACAACTTCGGCGCAGCAGCTGTCGTTCCCGAACTTGCATTTGCATGTGAGGGCGACGATGTCACGCTCGGCGACGAAGCCACACTCACCCTCTATCCTGCCGACGGCGTTGCACCGTTCCAGTACGAGTGGCAGAACGGACGTCACGAAGTGATAGCTCAGGGCACCATCGAGAGCCTCGACGAGCTCATGGCCACCGTCAGCTACACACCTGCTGAGTGCGACGACTACTATGTCACCGTCACCGATGCTGCCGGTCAGACCCGCACCGACACTTGCCGAGTTGTCGTCCGTTCGGCTGAGCCCATCGTCGCTACGTTTGAGAACCTCTACCTCGACGACGAAAGCCACTGGACAGGTCCCGACACCAAGGGCGACATCGTCACTGGCGCATGGGGCGACAAGCAGCAAGCTGGTTCGTTCGTCAGCGGTTCGTATCAGTTCGACAACAACTACAGCCTCGACTGGGGAAGCTGGAGCGGATCTGCCTACAGCAACCACACCGCGACTACGTTCAGCAGCTACAACACCGACCAGTGGAACTCCTGCGTCGGAAATGGTGTTGACGAGTCGGCCAACTACGGCGTAGCCTACGATGCTACTACCATCCGCGTACTCAGCTCAGCCGACGGAGCCGTCGTTCCTGGCTTCTACGTCACCAACTCAGCTAACAACGTCAATGCCTACCTCAACGGCGACGGCATGACCGATGCCTTCACCACGGGCGATTCGTTCACCCTCGTCGTGACAGGTTACAATGGCACAGAAACCACCGGTGCGGTGCGCGTCCTCCTGGCCGACTATACCTCTGAAGACGAAGCAGAGCACAGCTACATCTCCGATTGGCAGTACGTTGACCTCACCCCGCTCGGCACCGTCACCCACGTCACATTCAGCTACGAAGGTGGTCATTCCAGCGCCTATGGTTTGGCAACTCCAGCCTACGTCTGCATCGACAATTTCGGTGCCGAAGCACCTGTCGTCGATGCCATTGCGTCGCTCCACGCGTCGTTCGCTGCTGGCGACATCGAGGCCTACTACACCCTCGACGGACGTCGGCTGAGCACAGCGCAGAAGGGCATCAACGTGGTTCGGATGAAGGACGGAACCACACGACGCATCTACATCAAGTAACGTCACCATTCCCACATTCCGTTAGATTTCGGAACCAACATGAAGAGCGCACTTCCCATCACACGGAGGTGCGCTCCTGTTTTCATAGCAGTGCACACCCAGCACTCATAGCTGTGCACTGCCCGTCATTTCGCAGTGCACATCCAGTCATTTCGCAGTGCACAACAAATGCCACCGAAGTGTGGAACAGACAGAATTTCGGTGCTGAAAAGGACGATAATCAGGGCATTCTGATGCGTTTTTCAATAATTTTGAAATTTTTTTTACTTTTCACTTTTCACTTTTCACTTTTTTTCGTACCTTTGCACCCGCGAAACAAAAACATGGCGCTTTCGTCTAGCGGCTAGGACACATGCCTCTCACGCATGGAACACGGGTTCGATTCCCGTAGGCGCTACTCTCACAGAGAATGGAAGACTTCGACACATCAGTCGAGGTCTTTTTTTTTACTTTTTACTTTTCACTTTTCCCTTTTCACTTTTATAGTGTAACTGTGGCTTTGTCGATGTTACTCAGGCTCGGGAAAATAAAAATAAAAAAACTTCGTATTTTATTTTGTTTTCCGCTCGCTTAATCGTAACTTTGCGGCTACTCTAACAAAATTTATCAACTATCTAAACAACAAAACAATATGGAAATCTTTGATTTAGAACCCAAACAAGTGTGGCGCAACTTCCACGCGCTGACACAGATTCCGCGTCCATCGGGACACACACAGCAAGTAGCCAACTTTCTGGTCGATTTCGCCAAGAAGAACGGAGCCGAAGCCTGGATTGACGAGGTAGGCAACGTCATCATGCGCAAAGCAGCTACACCAGGCTATGAAGATCGCGCTACGGCTGTGCTGCAGGCTCACATGGATATGGTGCCGCAGAAAGTGGAAACAAGCGAGCACGACTTCGAGAAAGACCCCATCCAGACGTGGATTGACGGCGACTGGGTACGTGCCAAGGGTACGACGCTCGGTGCCGACGACGGCATGGGTGTGGCGGCTGCCATGGCTGTCATCGAGTCGAAGGACGTGGAGCACGGTCCGCTGGAGGTGCTCATCACGATGGACGAAGAAACGGGCATGTATGGCGCGTTCGGACTGAAAGCCGGCGAGTTGCAGGGTAAGTATCTGCTCAACCTCGACTCCGAAACCGAGGGCGAAATCACGATTGGCTGTGCCGGTGGCATGGACGTGGTGTGCTCGATGGAATATCAGCCTCTCAACGTCGAGGCTGAAGGCATGGAAGCCTACAAGATTACGATGCGCGGACTGCGTGGCGGTCACTCGGGACTGGAAATCAACGAGGGCCGTGCCAACGGCATCAAGCTGATGGCGCGTCTGCTGTTTGCGGCAGTCAACACCGAACTGGCTTGGCTGTGCGAGTGGCACGGCGGCAACATGCGCAATGCCATTCCGCGCGAAGGCTATGCCATCGTGGTATGTCCACAACAGAAGGCCGACGAACTGAAGGCGCTGGTGGAGAAGTGCCGCGTGATGTTCAACAAGGAATTTGAGGAGGTTGAACAGGGCAACATCGAACTGACCATCGCTCCTTGCGACATGCCCACTCAGGCTATCCCCGAAGAGATTCAGGAAAACATCATCAATGCCGTGATGGCTGCACAGGACGGCGTGATGCGTATGATTCCGACGATTCCGCACATTGTCGAGACGTCGTCGAACCTGGCCATCATCAACGTCGCAGACAGCAAGGCAGAGGTGTCCATCCTCGCTCGTTCGGCCGACGACGGCATGAAGCTGTGGCTTTGCAACTCGCTGCTGGCTTGCTTCTCGATGGCAGGCATGAAGGTCGAGCTGGAAGGTGGATACAGCGGCTGGCAGCCCAATACGAAGTCGCCGCTCGTGGCCGAGATGTCGTCGGTCTATGAGCGGATGTTTGGCGAGAAGCCGAAGGTGGAGGTCGTGCATGCCGGCCTGGAATGCGGCATCATCGGCGTGAACTATCCCGAGATGGACATGGCGTCGTTCGGTCCCACCCTGCGTTCGCCTCACACACCCGACGAGCGCTGCTACATTCCGAGCGTCGATAAGTTCTACCGCTTCGTCCTCGAAGTGCTGAAGGAGATTCCGAAGAAATAAATTCATAGATCGTTGAACGTTGAACGGAGAACGTTGAAAGAAGTTTCTTTGTGGCGTACATAAACGATAAAAGTAAAATCTTTCAACGTTCAACGTTCTACGAAAATACTTCCAAATATGGCTCTGAACAAGAACAAAGACCTTAAACTCTTCTACTCCATCAGCGAGGTGGCAGCGATGTTCAACGTGAGCGAGACGCTGCTGCGCTTTTGGGAGAAAGAGTTTCCGAACATCAAGCCGACAAAGGCCGGACGAGGCATCCGACAATATACGAAGGATGACATCGAAGAGGTGCGACACGTTTATCACCTGGTGAAGGAACGCGGTATGACGCTCGAAGGTGCCCGCAAGGCAATGCGCCACGACAAGGCCGGCACGAACACGAAGATTGAAGTGATTGAACGCTTGAAGGACATCCGCAATGAACTCCAGGCCATCAACCGCGAACTGAACGGAATTGTCTGAAACTCACCGGCGGATTGACGCGAATGAAAACATCGAAGCGCGGAACGTCCGTGTGAACCCGCTGATGTAAAACTCAAATCACAAGATGTCACAGATTGAAGAATGGAGCAAAAAGCTCATCGAGGAAGCTGTCCGTAAAGCAGCCGAAGGTAGTGCCGAAGAAGTCATCACCGACTTTCACGTCCTGACTGGCAGCGACGGTGGCGAGGTGTGTATCACCGACGACAACGACGAAGTGCTGGCGAAGGGAAACGTCGAAGGTTTTGAAGAAAAGAACGACAAGGAGTTTCGCAAAATCATTGCCCGCAACTTCAAGCAGGTGCTGGGCAAGATGGATGCTGCCCATGCGTTCGACGGGCTCAACCTGTTCCGCCCGTTCTCGTTCGTGCTGATCGACAACGACCACGAAACGCTCGAGGACCTGTATGTCGTCGACAGCGACACCGTCGTAGTGAGCGACGAACTGCTCAAGGGACTTGACGACGAGCTGAACGACTTTCTGAATCATCTGCTTAAAAGCTAAAGGAATGCGTAGGGTTTAGGGTTGAGTGTTTAGAGTTTAGAGTTTAGTGTTTAGTGTTTAGCGCGCTATCTGACTCACCAGTACAGTAAACACTAAACTCTAAACACTAAACACTAAACATTCAGTACCCTAAACGCTAAACAAAAAACACATCGTATGACCTTTCATTTTACCATTCAATACAAGACAGAATGGGGGGAAGAACTTCGCGTCGTCATCGACGGGAAAGAATATGTTTTGTCCACCTACGACGGCCTCACATGGGAAGGGCACATCGAACTGCATCCCACGACCGACTGCCTACGCTACAAATATGCACTCTATCGCGACGGTCAGCTCGTATGGACCGAGTGGGAAGTGGCTCCGCACATCGTGCGGCTCAATGCGGCGAAAGCCAACCGGACGGTGAAAGCCGACGACGAGGCGATGCGCATCGACGACTTCTGGCGACCTATTCCCGACAATCTGCCCCTCTATTCCTCTGCCTTCACCGACTGTGTGGCCTCGCACGGCGAACCTTCCACCGAGGCCATGCCTGCCTACAACAAGACGCTGCAACTGCGCTGCGTCGAGCCACGTCTGCTGCGGCATCAGCACCTGGCCATCTGTGGCAATACCGCACAACTCGGCAACTGGAAACAGCCCGTTCCGCTCACGCTCATTGCACTTCAGGAGTGGGCCATAAACCTCGACGTGGAACAGTTTTTCCACCCCATCGAATATAAATATGTGGTGACGGACGACGACTGCAACGTCATTCAGTGGGAAGACGGGCCGAACCGCCGCATCGACTCTTTCCCGCTGAAGAACGGCGAGACGTGGATTAAAACCGACTCGGCGCCGCGCCTGCGATTGGACAACTGGAAATGTGCCGGTGTCGTCATCCCCGTCTTCTCGCTGCGTTCAGAACACAGCCACGGCATCGGCGATTTCGGCGACCTGCGACGCATGGTGACGTGGGCAGCAAGTGTCGGTATGCAAGCCGTACAGATTCTGCCCATCAACGACACCACGATGTCGCACACGTGGCAGGATTCCTATCCCTACAACGCCATCAGCATCTATGCCCTCAACCCCGTCTATTGCGACCTCAACGCCCTGCCACGCCTCGACGACCTCTTCGAGATGGAGAACGTGATGATGCATCAGCAGGAACTCAACACACAGCCCGGCGTCGATTTCGAAGCCGTTCAGCAGCTGAAGTTCGACTACCTGCGCAAGGTGTACGAGCAGGTAGGCAAAAGCGTGATGGCAAAGCCAGACTTCAAGGCATTCTTCGACACGAACAAAGCATGGCTCGTGCCCTATGCCGCCTTCTGCTATCTGCGCGATGAATACGGAACGGCCGATTTCAACGCATGGCCAAAATACCACACGTTCAAGGCTGAGGAAATCGCACGCCTCACCTCGCCACGCAGCCGTCGCTACCACGCCATCGCCCTACATTATTATATACAGTACGTCCTCCACCTGCAGCTGACCGAGGTGCACGAAACTGCGCGCAAGCTCGGCGTCGTCCTCAAAGGCGACATCCCCATCGGCATCAGCCGCACCAGTGTCGAGGCATGGAGCCAGCCCCACCTCTTCAACCTCGATTCGCAGGCCGGCGCACCGCCCGACGACTTCTCGGTCAACGGGCAGAACTGGGGCTTTCCGACCTACAACTGGGAAGCGATGGCTGAGGACAACTACCAGTGGTGGGAGCAGCGTTTCCGCCACATGGCACGCTATTTCGACGCCTACCGCATCGACCACGTGCTCGGTTTCTTCCGCATTTGGGACATTCCGCGGCACTCCGTCCACGGTCTGCTCGGACAGTTCTCCCCTTCCCTGCCCCTGAGTCAGAGCGAAATCGAGAACTACGGTTTCCACTTCGACCGCGACCAGATGACACGTCCCTACATCAACGACGACATCCTCTATCAGCTTTTCAGCTATCGCGCCGAACTGGTCAAGACGCTCTACCTCACCCCGCTCAATGGTGAGTATCAGCGGCAGGAGCCGTGGGTGGCACCCTTCAATGCTTTCGGCGGTCCCAACACCTTCTACCAGCTGCGTCCTGAATACGACACTCAACGCAAGATTCAGGCCGCCTTTGCCGACAAGACGTCGCAGGAAGACATTGCCCTGCGCGACGGGCTCTATCGCCTGGTGAGCAACGTGCTGTTCGTCATCGACCACCGTCATCCCCACCACTATCATCCGCGCATTGCCGCTCAGCAGGACTATGCCTACCGTGATCTGAGCGACCAGCAGAAGCGTGCCTTCAACCACTTGTACGACGACTATTACTACCGTCGCCACAACCAGTTCTGGTACGACGAAGCCATGAAGAAGCTGCCGCACCTCACGCAATCGACCCGTATGCTCGTCTGCGCCGAAGACCTCGGCATGGTGCCCCAGTGCGTGGAATGGGTGATGAACGACCTGCGCATGCTCAGCCTCGAGATTCAGACCATGCCCAAAGCATTCGGCATCGAGTTCGGGCGGCTGACCGACAACCCCTACCGCAGCGTGGCGACCATCTCGACCCACGACATGCCGACCATGCGACAGTGGTGGGAAGAGGACGCCGAACGTGCGCAGCGTTTCTACAACAACGCCCTGCACATCGACGGCACAGCACCCCAGCAGCAGCCTGCCTGGCTGAGCGAAGAGATTGTGAAGCGCCACCTCTACTGCCCGTCCATGCTCTGTCTGCTCTCGCTACAGGACTGGCTCGCCATCGACGCCGACCTGCGCAATCCCGATGCCGCAGCCGAACGCATCAACATCCCTGCACATCCCCGCCACTACTGGCGCTGGCGCATGCACCTCACGCTCGAACAGCTGGAGCAGCACACGGCCTTCGGCCAACATATCCGTTCGCTCATCGAGCAGGCTGGAAGGAGATAAGGAAAAGTGATAAGTGATAAGTGATAAGTGAAAAGTGAAAAGTAAAAAAAATAAATAGTAAAGATGAACATCGTAGAACGTTTTCTCAAGTACGTGTCGTTCGACACACAATCCAGCGAAACATCCGACACCACGCCCAGCACCGACAAGCAATGGGCACTGGCACGCTATCTCGAGCAGGAACTGACTGACTTAGGCCTGCAGGACGTCTATCTCGACGACAACGCCTACCTCTACGCCACCCTGCCCGCCAATACCGACCGCAGCGACGTGCCCACCATCGGATTCATCGCCCACATGGACACCAGCCCCGACTGCTCGGGCAAGGACGTCCGCCCCACCATCATCCGCTCGTACGATGGTAGCGACATCCAGCTCGCAGGCGGACTGATCACCTCGCCGCAGAAGTTTCCCGAACTGCTCAACCACATCGGCGAGGACCTCATCGTCACCGACGGAACCACACTGCTCGGAGCCGACGACAAGGCTGGCATCGCCGAAATCGTCAGCGCCTGCGAATGGCTCATCCAGCACCCCGAAGTGCGTCACGGCAAGGTGCGCATTGCCTTCAATCCCGACGAAGAAATCGGCCTCGGCGCACACAAGTTCGATGTCGAACGCTTCGGCTGCCAGTTTGCCTACACCATGGACGGCAGCGAAGTGGGCGAAATCGAGTACGAAAACTTCAACGCCGCCTCGGCACGCATCACCATCAACGGCTGTAGCGTACACCCAGGCTATGCCAAGAACAAGATGGTCAATGCCGGACGCATCGCTGCCGAACTCGTCGCACTCATGCCCGAAGCCGAGACACCTGAACACACCGAGGGCTACGAAGGTTTCTTCCACCTCACCGGCATCGAAGGCAACTGTGAGCGAGCCACCGTCTCCTACATCATCCGCGACCACGACCGCGACCGTTTCGCCCAGCGCAAGGCCTTCATCACACAAGTCGTAGCCACACTGACCGCCAAATACGGAGCCGACGTCGTCCAGCTACAACTCGCCGACCAATACTACAACATGCGCGAGAAGGTCGAGCCCATGCCCTACATCATCGACATCGCCCGTCAGGCCATCGCCGAAGCCGGCATGCAGCCCCGTGTGCGAGCCATCCGTGGCGGCACCGACGGCGCACAGCTCTCCTTCCGTGGACTCCCCTGCCCCAACATCTTTGCCGGCGGGCTCAACTTCCACGGCCCTCACGAGTTCTGCCCCGTACAGAGCCTCGAACGCGCCATGCAGACCATCATCAACATCTGCCGCATCAGCGAGCAGACACTCTGAACAACGACGTCATATTGTTCGTTATCAAGGATTGAAAGGATGAGAAGGATAACCCAACTAAATGAATCCATAAAATCCCTTCAATCCTTGATCAAAAAAACACAATCCCCCGAATGGAAGCAAGACTCGACAAATTCCTCTGGGCGAGCCGCATCTTCAAGACCCGTACCATCGCGGCCGACGCCTGTAAGAACGGACGCGTGATGCAAGACGGCGTCAAGCTCAAGCCCTCGCGCATGGTCAAGGAAGGCGACATCATCCAGGTGCGCAAACCGCCCGTCACCTACTCCTTCCGCATCCTGCGCGCCATACAGAACCGCGTCGGTGCCAAGCTCGTGCCCGACATCCTCGAAAACGTCACGCCCCCCGAACAGTACGAACTGCTCGAAATGAGCCGCATCAGTGGTTTCGTCGGCCGTGCACGCGGCACCGGACGTCCCACCAAGAAGGAGCGGCGCGAGCTCGACGACTTCACCCTCCCCGCCTTCTTCGGCGACTTCGACTTCGACGACGAGGAGGATGAGGAGGACGACGAAGAGAGCGATCAATAACATGGCGCACAATGATGAATGAAACATAGTAAAAAAAACACTAATTTTAATTCAAAAAACATAAAGCACATCCCCTGTAAATAGAATCCCCCCACCTTGCCCTTGACCCTGAGAGAGGAAACATTTATATTGCGGCCGTAACCACACGTTGGTTGCGGCCTGCTTTGTTTCTGTGTCGCAATGATGCAAAACTTTTTATGGCAAAAATTCAATTATATTGCCATTTTCGACTTTTGCAAGATAACGTCTGTTGATAACATTATATGACTGAAACATTTCCTTTAACTTTGCACCCAGCTAAACGGCACGAAGCTGCGTGCTTTTGTGGTGGCAAAGCAGGAACTGACAGCAAAGTAAACCTGAGACCACATTTTACCTGTAAAATAAAAAAGACTTATGACAACAGGTAATCTCGAGAACAACAACGTCCGCCCCAACGACGGACAAGTGATGAACCCCACGCAAGTGGTCGAACAGATCGTCAGCGAGGCCGTCGCAGAGCCGACCGAGCAAGAGCAACGACGCGAACAACTGCGACAGCTGCTCCTACAGAACCGCATTCGGACCGACACCGAGGTGCCGCCCGAGCAGTATGCCATCGAGGTGGACGGACACGGCATCTTTGCCCTGCGCGACATCCACGCCGTCAAAGCCAAGGCAAAAGCCGGCAAGACCACGGCGCTGAAGGTGTGCATCGCAGCACTACTGCGAGGGCAGATCTTCAGGCTCAAGTCGCTGCTCAGCACGCCGCGAATCCTCTACTTCGACACCGAGCAGAACCGCAGCGACACGAAACGCATCCTTCAGGATGTGGCTGCCATGACCAGCCTCGGTGCCGAGGTCATCGACAGCCAAGTGGCGCTCTATTCGTTGCGGCGATGCGAACGTGAAGACCTGGCCGAGATGCTCGAGGTGGCCATCGCCGACACTGAGCCGCAGGTCGTGCTGATCGACGGAATCGTCGAATTCGTCGCCTCGTTCAACGACGAGGCCGAATCGAAGGCCCTCATCCACCGCCTCCTCGAACTCAGCAGCCGCGCCGACTGTGCCATCGTCTGCGTGCTCCACACCAACAAGGCCGAGGAGGACCACAACATGCGCGGCCACCTCGGCACGATGCTGGCGCAGAAGGCAGCCACCGTGCTCGAATGCAAGAAGGAAAAGGGAAGTGCCGTCATCACCGTTTCCTGCTCCGAAGCCCGTCACCACGAAATGCCCGAGTGGAGCATCGCCTTCACCGACGACGGACGGATTGTCGATGCCGACCAGCAGCGACAACTCCTGCTCGAGCAGCGCAAAGCCGAACAGCAGCAGCGTAGGCGGGAAGCAGCCGAACAGGAGAAGCAGCAGCGGCTCGACCACTGCCTGCGCGTCGTCAGCGAACATGGCGGTGCCATCAGCCGCAAAGAACTGACAGAACAACTCGGTCGGGTGCTCAATCGCGAACGTTCCACCGTCTCGACCTACATCTCGCAATGGTTGAAAGACCAGGTAATCGTCGATGTCAACGGCCTGATTCATGACGCCAACAACACCGATTTTCCTTTCTGACCGCGATGAGATTTCTGTCTGTTGTCGGAGCCGTCTATATATATAGCGGCTTCGACAACGAACGGGAATCGCCAACAAAATTCATTCACAATTAAAAAACTACACACATTATGGACTGTAAAGACTATCGTTTCTGTCTTGAAACACCCCGCATCACACGCCACCGACAGCAGAAGTTCACCTGCCCCCATTGCGGCCGCCCCAAGTGCTTCGTGCGCTATGTCGATACCCACAACCAGTGCCGCTACCTCGCCGACGACGTCGGAAAGTGCGACCACCAAAACTCCTGCGGCTATCACCGCACACCGAAGCAATATTTCAGTGACACCCCCGAAGCACGCGAAGCAGCACGCCTGTCGCACGGCTCCTACACACCACCACCCATGCCGCCACTCCAGCCCCTGGCATACGACCTCGTCGACCGTTACCAGTCGCCCCAAAGCGTCTTCTGGCAATGGTTCACAGGCGACGCCGCACAGAGGCTCGGAATCTCGGCCGAACGCATCCGGCAGGTGTACGAAGCCTACCACATCGGCGCCACCGGCGAAGGCGACGTCGTCTTCTGGCAAATCGACGAGCAGAACCGCGTGCACTCCGGACACATCATGCAATACCTGACGACAGGCAAGCGTGATGGCCGCAACGACTGGGTGCACAACACGCTGAAGGAGCAGAAGCTGCTCCCAAGCAACTGGCAACTCTACCAGTGCCACTTCGGCCAGCACCTGCTCGCCCTGCGTCCCGACGCCCACGTCTGCCTCGTCGAGAGCGAAAAGACAGCCCTCGTCATGGCAGCCCTCTGTCCCGACTACCTGTGGCTCGCCACGGCTGGGTGCGGCGGAATGAGTGCGGGTCGGCTCAGCTGTCTCCGAGGACGTCGCCTGACCGTCTTCCCCGACGCAGGGTGCTACGACCGATGGCTCGACAAGTTGCAGCAGACCAGCGGAATCGACTACACCATCAGCAAGCATCTGGAGACTTATCCCCCGAACACCGACCTCGTCGATGTGCTACTTCCACCCCCTGAATAAAGCATCGATTTCCACTCCAACAAAATTCCAAAAATTTATTGAAAATAAACACGTTAAAGTTTGGTAGTTTCATCGAAATTTCGTAACTTTGTGACGTAGATGAAAGGGGAAGGCTGAGGCCTGACGACAGCAGTGCAGTGCGAGCACAGCGAGTGTGCACACCGAGTAGTACTGGCGGTGCACAGCCAGGACAACACGAGTGCACAACGGGCCCAACCGCAGTGCACACCCGGCACAGCCACCCCGACGGACTTCCGCCTCCCCCTCCAGCTACACCGAGAGAACTAAAATGAAGAGTTACAACCCTTTTTTTAATCCATTACTGATTATGGCAAAGATTCTTGTCAAGTCCAGACTCCAGCGTCTGGCCGCCCAGAAAAAGGACGCCTACGTCACCCGACCCGTCTATTACGCCCGCATCACGGGTGACGACCTGCTCGAACGCGCTGCCGACAACTCGAAGCTGCGCAAGTCCGAAATCTACCTCGCCGCCGAGGCCATCACCCGTGAGTTCCGCAACTTCCTGCAGAACGGTCACGCAGTCACGATTCCCGAGATCGGCACCTTCCGCTTCTCGTTCCGTGCCCATGCCTCGGACACGCTCGAGGGTGCCGGCACCGAGATGGTGTACCGCCGCCGCATCCTCTACCTCCCCTCCGTCAGCCTGCGCCGCGCCATCAAGGAGGTCGCCCTCGAGGACGTCACGGTCAAGCCCGAGGAAGAAGGGGATGAGAATAATGGGTAGCCTCCCCCCTGCCCCCGAAAGTCTCCCCCCGACCCCCTCCGAAGGAGGGGGAGAGGGGTAGTGCAAAAAACGACGCCCTGCAATCATCTTTCGCTACATGCGATTGAGTGTTGCAGGGCGATGTTTTAGCTTTCGGTTCAAGCGAAAGATGATTGCAGGGCGATGCTTTAGCTTTCGATTCAAGCGAAAGATAATTGCAGGGCGATGCTATACGTGCTCGGGTCTCCCCCTCCTTCGGAGGGGGTCGGGGGGAGGCTACAGATACATCTCCACGATGCGTTCGTAGAGTTCTTGCTGACCGGAAGTCTGACGGGGTTCGCCGACGGTTTTTCCGTACTCATACACCTGTTCGAACGTGAGGCGACCCTCTTCGAATTCCTTGCCCAGACCGGTGTCGAACGAACAGTAGCGGTCGGTGAGCATCTGGCGGTAGGGCGACTCCTCGAGCAGACGGGCAGCAGAGAGCAGACCGCGAGCCATGGCGTCCATGCCGCTGATGTGGGCAACGACGATGTCCTCGAGGTCGGTGGAGTTGCGGCGCGTCTTGGCGTCGAAGTTCGTTCCACCCGTGCCCAGTCCGCCGTTGCGCAGGATTTGCATCCATGCCTGCGTGAGCTGGTAGGGGTCGATGGGGAACTGGTCGGTGTCCCATCCGTTCTGGTAGTCGCCGCGGTTGGCATCGATCGAGCCGAGCATACCGGCATCGACGGCGCAGGCCAGTTCGTGCTCGAAGGTGTGGTGGGCGAGCGTGGCGTGGTTCACCTCGATGTTGAGTTTGAAGTCCTTGTCGAGGCCGTGTGCACGCAGGAATCCGATGACGGTCTCGCTATCGACGTCGTACTGGTGTTTGGTCGGCTCCATGGGCTTGGGCTCGATGAGGAAGGTGCCGGTGAATCCGTGGCTGCGGCCATAGTCGCGGGCCATGCGGAGCATGGTGGCCATGTGCTCCTTCTCGCGTCGCTGGTCGGTGTTGAGGAGCGACATATAGCCTTCGCGACCGCCCCAGAACACGTAGTTTTCGGCTCCGAGGGCGATGCCTGCGTCGATGGCGTTCTTGATCTGGACGATGGCACGGGCGACGACGTCGAAGTCGGGGTTGGTCGAGGCGCCGTTCATGTAGCGTTTGTTGCCGAAGACATTGGCGGTGGACCAGAGCAGACGGATGCCTGTCTCGTCGATTTTTTCCTTGATGTAGGGGATGACGGACCAGAGGTTACGCTCGTATTCCTCGACGCTATTGCCCTCGTCGATGAGGTCAACGTCGTGGAAGCAGAAGAAGGGGATGCCGAGCTTTTGCATGAACTCGAATCCGGCATCGACCTTGTTCTTGGCACGTTCGAGGGGCGTGCTGCCGGTGTTCCAGGGGAAGGTCTTGGTGCCTGGACCGAACTGGTCGGCACCTTCGGCGCAGAGGGTGTGCCACCAGGCCATGGCGAATCGGAGCCAGTCCTTCATCTTGCGGCCCATGACAACGCGTTCGGCGTCGTAGTAACGGAAGGCAAAGGGATTGCGTGAATCGATGCCTTCGAACTGGATTTTCTGGATTGAGGGAAAAAATTCTTGCTTCATAGTTTTTGAGTTTTTAAGTATTTGAGTTATGAAGTTATTTCGTGAAATTCGTGTCATTCGTGGTTTCGAGGATGGTTTTCCATCGCTCGTAGGCTTGCTCGTAGGCATCGTGCTTCGACTCGTCGGGCTCGACGGTGAGGATGTGCCGGAGAGTGGCGAAAGCTTCGTCGGCCGAGGCATAGATACCGGCTCCGATGCCTGCGCCACGAGCTGCGCCTATAGCTCCGTCGGTGTCGTAGAGCTGGATGGTGGCGCCGGTGATGGTGGCCAACGCCTCGCGGAAGAGGGGGCTGAGCATCATGTTGGCATGGCCGGCATGTATGTTGCTGATTTCCATACCCATCGCACGCATGATGTCGATGCCGTAGCGCAGCGAGTAGGCAATGCCTTCCTGCGCCGCACGCAGCAGGTGAGCACGTGTGTGACGGTTGAAGTTCAGACCGTGGATGCTGCTGCCTACGTCGCGGTTCTGGAGAATGCGTTCGGCACCGTTGCCAAAGGGAATGACGCTCAGTCCGTCGCAACCCACAGGTGCCTCGGCTGCTACACGGTTGACGTCGGCGTACGACAGTTCGGGAGCCACCATGCGGCGCATCCATGCGTTCTGAATACCCGTGCCGTTGATGCAGAGCAACACACCCAGACGCGTGTCGCCTCCGAGCGTGTGGTTGACGTGGGCAAAGGTGTTGACTCGGCTCTGCGGGTCGTAGTTCACCGTGCCGAGCACACCATAGACGACGCCCGACGTGCCTGCCGTGGCAGCAATTTCGCCAGGGTTCATCACATGGAGCGACAGGGCATTGTTCGGCTGGTCGCCTGCGCGATAGGAAACGGGCGTTCCGGCAGCAAGACCCAACTCCGCCGCCACCGCCGCACTGACGCGACACTGAACGGCGAACGTGGGCACGATGTCGGGAATCAGGCTGTCGGCAAAGCCGAAATGCGTCATCACGTCGCGGCTCACGCAGTTCGACTGAAAATCCCAGAAGATGCCTTCCGACAGTCCGCCGACCGTGGTGGCAATGTCTCCGCCGCTGAGCCGCATGGCGATGTAGTCGCCTGGCAACATTATCTTATATACGCGCGCGTAGGTGTCTGGCTCATGCTCTTTCACCCACGCCAGCTTGGCAGCAGTGAAGTTGCCTGGCGAATTGAGCAGACGGGCGAGGCAGCGTTCGTGTCCGATGGTGTCGAAGGCACGCTGCCCGTAAGCCACCGCACGTCCGTCGCACCAGATGATGGAGGGCCGGAGCGCATGGCCTTCGCGGTCGATGCACACCAGTCCGTGCATCTGATAGCTGATGCCGATGGCCTTGACGTCGGTCGCCACTGCCCCACTCTGCTGCATGACGCGCTGTGTGGCGGTCTTCAGATTCTGCCACCACATTTCCGGCTCTTGCTCTGCCCATCCTGCCTGATGCGCGATGATGGGTGCCTCGGTTTCGGGCCAGAAGCACGAGGCCACGCACTGCCCTGTCTCCACCTCGACGAGCGAAGCCTTGACAGACGATGTGCCGATGTCGTAACCTAACAAATACATTGCTTAAGTGATAAGTGAAAAGTGATAAGTGAATGACAGTGTTATTTGATTGCAAAAATAGGTGTTTTTCGGGTAATATGCAATAGAAAAAGGCCACAAATCTTGCGTTTGCAACATTTGTGACCTAAAAATCAACATTTGTGAGGATTATTCCTCGGCTGCTTCTTCGGCTTCGGCCTCTTCTTTCAGCTCGAAATCGGTCAGGCCTTCGCCCACGAGGATGTTGTACCAGCAGAGCACCTTGCGCATGTCGCTCACACGCACGCGGTCGGTGTCGTAGTTGGGCAGTGCCTTCTGGAAGAAGGCGACGATGTCGTCCTGTCCTGCTTTCTTCCAATGGAGGTCAACAGCCTTGCCGTCGTATTCCTTCTGAATGTTCTGGAACACGGTGGCGAGGGGCACTTCGCGGTCGTCGTTAGTGTAGATGGAGATGTCGGACAGTGCCACGACACGGTCGGTGGCGTAGGCTGGCTGACGCTTCTTGCTGGCGTCGAGCGACTCGATAATCAGCATGTTCTTGCCTCGCGAAACGAACTTGTAGAGGCCTGGCTTGCCAGAGATGGCGAGAATGGTTTTCAGCATAGTATGTTTATGAGTTTTTGAGTTTATGAGTTTTTAAGTTGTTAGACGGGATGGGAGACGTGGTGTTGTCGCTAAGGATGTTTCGTAGTTGCAAGTCGATGTCGTGCTGTCCGTCGTTCAGAAGAATGTAGTCGGCACGTCGGCAAAGGTCGAAGTCGTCCATCTGTCGCTCCATGCGCTGATGCACCGCCACTTCGTCGCAGTGGTCGCGTTCCATGACGCGCTCGATGCGAATCGCCAAGGGAGCTGTCACACAGACGACACGGTCAAGCAGTTTGTCAAACTCTGCCTCGAACAGGATGGCAGACTCCACAAAGGCGTGGTCGGCATGCTGTGCCTGTGCCCAGCGCACGAAATCCCGACGAACGGCAGGGTGTACCAGTGCGTTGAGACGTGCGGCATGGTCGGCATCGCCAAACAGATAGCGCGCCACGACGGGTTTGTTGAGCTGACCCTCGACGTAGGCATCTTCGCCCACAAGCCGATTCACAGCCTCCACCAGACGGGTGTCGTCAGTCATCAGACGCCGTGCCTGCGTGTCGCAATCATAGACGGGAAAACCCATCGATGCAATTCTGCGGCAGACGTACGACTTCCCGCTGCCGATGCCTCCGGTGATTCCAAACAGCATGACTCTCTCTGCAGCAAGGTGTTAATCAGTCTTTTCGATGATGTACTCCACGCTCGGCACCGACAGCTGTACGTTGGAGATGCCTTCGGGCTGCGAACGCATCTGGAGCTGACAACGCTTGTCGCCAGGCTTGATGCTGTTGTAATCGACCACGAGAGCAAAATCGTTCTCCGTGATGACGGAATAGAGCGAACTGCTGACGCGGAAGGTCACACCGACCGAACTGGGGAACGAACGCACGATGATGTTGTCGGGCGTGTTCTCGAACAGCACGGGCAGCTGAAGCTTCTTGGTGGTGAACAAATCGACACATATCGTTGCCATGACCGAGTCGGGCACGCACTTCACGCCACGTGGCGGTGCCAGTGCCAGGAGCACCTGCGTCGTGTCGGTCAGCTGACTGTACGACACGCGTTGGGTGCGGATGGTGGTGATGGTGTCGAACTGAGCGTCGGGGGCGTAGATATCGACGTAGAGCGGATTGATGTCGATGCCGCAGAGCACATGCTGATCCTCCACCTTTACTCGTCCGCCAAACTCGACCGGCACATACTTGTGCGCACCTGTCGAGTAGTAGATTTCGAGTATCGGAGGATTGATGGAGGTGTAGGTGAGCGACGAACCGAGCGAACGGTTGAGCAGACGCTTCCACATGGCATTGTCGATGACAATCTTGTCGCCGTCGTTCTGCAGCTGTCCGTAATCGACCGTCAGCTTGCGCTTCTCCGTCTTGGTGAGGTAGTCGATGATGGAGAATCCTCGACCCGCCACCGTCACGGTGATTTCGCGCGGAATTTCGCTCGTGATGATGACGTTCTTCGGCACTCCGGTCAGTTCCAGCTCATAGTGGATGTTGGCCGTGGTGTTTTCCTTGAAAGTCTGTAGGAACCAAAACACCACAGCCACGAAGAGGAAGACGAGAAACACCAGGAATTCGCGGTTGATCCTCATGCTCCGTAAGAAGCCAATCAGACGGTCTTTCAATGTGCTCTACGTGTGTGCGCTTAGCGCTGTTGCATCATCTGGTTGGGGTCGGCAAACACGAAGTTGCGATCGACCTGAATGTCCACGCCTTTCGACACCTCGATGGTGAGGTAAGGTTCGCCCTCGTTCAGGTTCTTCACCGTGCCGTACAGTCCGCCATTGGTCACGACGCGCGTGCCGACGGCGAGTTTGTTGCGGAACTCCTGTATTTCTTTCTGACGCTTCTTCTGCGGCTTGATCATGAAGAAATACATGATGACGAACATCAGGACCAGCATGATGAGCATGGGCATCATGCCGCCTCCACCGGCACCAGTCTGTGCGCCAGCGTCTTGCAAAAGCATAAATGTATTCATAGGATAATGAAAATGATGATGTGTTGTTATTCTTTGAGTAATTTACCTTCTTCTTTCAGAATGCGGGTCACGGTGTCGAGGATTCCGTTGACGTAGCCATAGCTCTTGGGCGTGCTATAGACCTTGGCTATCTCGACATATTCGTTGATGCTGACCGAGATGGGAATCTGCGGAAAGCTGAGAATCTCGGCGATGGCCACTTGCATGATGATGACATCCATGAACGCCAGACGTTCGAACTCCCAGTTCTGGACATATTGCCCGATGAGGCTGCGGTAGTATTCGTCGTTCAGAATCGACCGACGCAACAGGCGCACGGCAAAGTCACGGTCTTCATCGTCCTTGAATTCGGGCAGCAGCTCCTGCTTCGGCGTGCTGTTGGCAGCAAAGCGCTTGATGGTCTTGATGACGAAAGTGTCGATGATTTCACGGTCGTCGTTCCAGTAGAGGCTGCGCTCTTCGAGGATGGCGTCGATGCGCTCGTCCTTCATCACGATATTCTTGTAAATCAGTCGCCAGAGCTCGCGGTCGGCTTCGTAGTCCACCGCCGGAGCCTCCATATATTCCTTATAATAGTCCGACTGGCAGATTTCGTCGAAGAGCGACTTCACGTATGCCGACTCGTCGGCCCAAATCATCTCATGGTGCTCGCGAAACTCGTTCAGCTGACGGTTGTCGTTCAGTTGACGCGCCAAGCTGTTCTCCACAAAGCGTCGGCTCACCGTTTCATCCTTGTGGGCTACACGGTTCAGTTCTTCCTGCCGGTCAGCACTATCCTCCGCATAGCGCGTCAGCGCCACAATCAGCAGGAGCAACTGATGATACAGCTCGTAAGCTTTCGAAAGACTTTTCAGCAGTTCCTTCTCCGCCGAATCCAGGTTGCGTTCGCCATTCTGATAGTAGGCATACATCAACTGCACCACTTTCTGGCGGATAATCGTTCTGTTAATCATACCTTAAAGAGCACTTTTCTGTGAAACGCCTGCAAAGTTACAATAAAAAGTTAAAAGTTAAAAGTTAAAAGTTAAAAATTGTCGGATATTTTGCGTAACTTTGCACGTCGAAATCGACTTTTCAACAAAACAACAATACTGATATGGCAAAAGAACTGAAAGAACTGACCAAACGCAGCGTCAACTACTCGGAGTGGTACAACCAGCTGGTGGTAAAGGCCGACCTGGCAGAACAGGCCGACGTGCGCGGATGTATGGTCATCAAGCCCTATGGCTATGCAATCTGGGAAAAGATGCAACGCATCCTCGACGACATGTTCAAGGCAACCGGCGTACAGAACGCCTACTTCCCACTGCTCATCCCGAAATCGTTCCTCAGCCGCGAGGCAGAACACGTGGAAGGTTTCGCTAAGGAATGTGCCGTCGTCACACACTATCGTCTGAAGACCAACGACACACACGACGGCGTGGTGGTCGATCCCGCTGCCAAACTGGAGGAAGAACTCATCATCCGTCCGACATCGGAAACGATTATCTGGAACACATACAAGAACTGGATCAAGAGCTATCGCGACCTGCCCATCCTGTGCAACCAGTGGTGCAACGTCATGCGCTGGGAGATGCGTACACGCCTCTTCCTCCGCACCAGCGAATTCCTCTGGCAGGAAGGCCACACAGCCCACGCCACGAAGGAAGAAGCCGAGGAGCGTGCCAAGATGATGCTCCGCGTGTATGCCGAATTTGCCGAGAAATACATGGCTGTGCCCGTCATCCAGGGCGTGAAGAGCGAGACCGAACGCTTTGCCGGCGCCCTCGACACCTACACCATCGAAGCGATGATGCAGGACGGAAAGGCGCTGCAGAGCGGCACCAGCCACTTCCTCGGACAGAACTTCGGACGTGCCTTCGACGTACAATTCCTCAACAAGGACAACAAACCCGAATACGCATGGGCAACGTCGTGGGGCGTCAGCACACGTCTGATGGGTGCCCTCATCATGACACACTCCGACGACAACGGACTCGTACTGCCTCCGCTGCTCGCACCCATTCAGGTGGTCATCGTACCTATCTACAAGAGTGAGGAACAGCTGCGCGACATCGACGAGCACGTGAAGCCGATTCAGGAGAAACTGCGCCAGATGGGCATCAGCGTGAAGTATGACAATGCCGACAACAAACGCCCTGGCTTCAAGTTCGCCGACTACGAGCTGAAGGGTGTGCCCGTTCGTCTTGTCTTCGGAGCACGCGACCTGGAGAACGGCACCGTCGAGGTGATGCGCCGCGACACACTCGAGAAGGAAACCGTCAGCCTCGAAGGCATCGAAGACTACGTCAAGAACCTGCTCGACGAAATCCAGCAGAACATCTACCAGAAAGCCGTTGCCTTCCGCGATGCACACATCTACGAGTGCGAAGACTACGAAGAATTTAAGCAACGTGTGAAGGACGGAGGCTTCTTCCTCTGTCACTGGGACGGCACGGAAGAAACCGAGGCTCGCATCAAGGAAGAGACGCAGGCCACCATCCGCTGCGTGCCCTTCGGCGTAGAGCAGACAGCTGGCACCGACATGGTGAGCGGAAAGCCTGCCAAGTGCAGAGTCATCATCGCACGTGCCTATTAAACCGACACTCTGCCCTTCCCTCTCAGCAGGGAAGGGTTTTTATTATCCCATCCACATGAAAACGATTTACCTTGCCGGCGGCTGCTTCTGGGGCTTGGAACATTATTTCAAGCAGGTAGTCGGAGTGGTTGCCACAGAAACCGGCTTTGCCAACGGTCATACGCAGAACCCGACGTATGAGGAGGTTTATACCGACACCACTGGTTTTGCCGAGACGGTGAAAGTGAGCTACGACGAGACGAAGGCCCCGCTGAAGTTTCTGCTCAACTTGTTCTTTCGTGCCATCGACCCGCTCTCGCTCAATCAGCAGGGCGAGGACCGCGGCACACGCTATCGCACAGGCGTTTACTACACCGACGTCGAAGATTTGCCCGTCATCCAGAGCGTGTTTGACCAGCAGCAGGCACAGCTCGAACGCCCCATGGTGGTCGAACTGGAACCGCTGCACAACTTCTATGCTGCCAGCGAATACCATCAGGACTATCTCGACAAACATGCCGACGGCTACTGCCACCTGCCGCTCGAACTCTTCCGAATGGCAAAAGCAGCACGCCCCGACGACGACTGACCGTCCTCTCTATCCCGCTCACGCAAAAGGCTTCACCCGTTGTGGATGAAGCCTTTCTTTGTGCTGTACGCCCTCAGGGGCTCGAACCCTGGACCCATTGATTAAGAGTCAATTGCTCTACCAACTGAGCTAAGGACGCATGTCATCGTTATGATTACGCTGCAAAGGTACGACAAATAATTGAGAATTGAAAATTAAAAATTAACAATTAATAATTAATAATTAAAAAAATTGGGGGAGCGAAGCGTACGATCAGCCGTTTTTGGAAATGCGTTTCAGCGATTCCTCGTCCATCAACTTGATTTTTCGTCCGTCAATGGCAATGAGTTTTTCCGAAGCAAAGGCCGACAAAGTGCGAATGGCATTCGACGTCGTCATGTTCGACAGGCTGGCCAGGTCTTCGCGCGAAAGATAGATGCTGAGCGTCGCACCGTCCTCTTCCAGTCCGTAGCTGTCGCGAAGGAAGAGCAGCGATTCGGCCAGGCGTCCACGGATGTGCTTCTGTGTCAGCGATACGGTGCGCTGGTCCGAAACGCCAAGATCGACCGCCAGCTGACGCACGAAATAGAGTGCCAGTTGGATATTCTCCGACATCCAGCGCTGAATTGCACGCATCGGAATGCGGCAAATCGTCGATGCTTCGAAGGCAGCGGCAGCCGTCACGTAGTTCTGATTGGCAAAGTAGGCACGATAGCCGAAATGCTCCGATGCCTTCAGCACGCGGACGATCTGCGAACGTCCACCCACACCTTCCTTATAGATTTTCACCTTGCCGCGCAAGAGGCAGAGCATGAACTCTGGCACATCTCCTTCTTCGTAAATCGGCTGATTCTTCTTGAACCGGACGACGGAGATGACCTTCTTCAGCTCGGCAAGCTGTGGCTCGGTCAGCAGTTGTGATATGTCGAGGTGCTCGACGACATCTTGCACCGTGAGTGTCTCTTTCTTTACCATGACGTGCGTCTGTGATACCTTTCCGTTAATTGGCGTGCAAAGTTAAGCGAAAAAGCAGAATTAGCCAAGCAAATACATCAAAAAAGTCTGCTATACAACATATTTTGGCGATTTTCCCCTAAAAACACACAAAAAGAAAAGACATTTTCAGCGTTTTTTTTGTTTGATATTTTGAATTTGCGTAATTTTGGGGGATGAAAACAACAGTTAACCATGAATAATACTAAAACTATGAGCTATTTACGGTACGACAAAACCCTGATGACGAATTTGCAGGAGTCTTTGCCCAAGGAGATTCTTCGCACAAATCGCTCAGGTGCGTATTCTTGCTCGTCGATTGTCGACTGCAATACGCGTAAATATCACGGTTTGTTGGTAGTTCCTGTACCCGAGCTGGACGACGAAAACCACGTCCTGCTGTCATCGCTCGACGAGACTGTCATCCAGCACGGAGCAGAATTCAACCTTGGTCTCCACCGCTATCAAGGCGGTGTGTATTCGCCCAACGGACACAAGTACATCCGCGAGTGCGAATGGGACAAGGTGCCGACAACCATCTATCGCGTCGGTGGCGTGATATTGAAGAAGGAGAAAGTGTTCCAGCATTTCCACAACCGCGTGCTGATTCGCTACACCTTGCTCGATGCACATTCCGTCACAACGCTGCGCCTGCGTCCCTTCCTCGCATTCCGCCGAGCCGACAGCCTCACACACGAGAACGGCATGGCTCGCCGCGACTATCAGGAGTGCGACGGCGGCATCAAGACACGCATGTACGACGGCTACCCCGACCTGTTCATGCAAGTGAGCAAGAAGGCAGACTGGGTGTTCAAGCCCTCGTGGTACAAAGGCATCGAATATCAGCGCGAGCTGGAACTCGGTTACGACTACCTCGAAGACCTCTACGTGCCTGGCTACTTCGAATTTAACATCAAGAAAGGCGAGAGCATCGTCTTCGCAGCCGGTGTGGAAGAACTGAAGATGCGGACGGCGAAGAAGCTCTTCGACGACGAGGTCGAAGTGCACAAGTCGCGCGACAGCTTCCAGCAATGCCTGATCAACGCTGCCCACCAGTTCCATTACGAGAAGGAGGGCGAGCACTACATCATCGCTGGCTATCCTTGGTTCAAAACGCGCGCGCGCGATACCTTTATATCTCTCCCTGGCCTCACACTCTCGTGCGACGAAGTTCAATACTACGAAGAGGCGATGGCTACAGCCGAGAAAGCCATCAACGATTTCATTGCCGGACGTCCCGTTTCCGTCAAGATTTACGAGATGGAACACCCCGACGTGCTTCTCTGGGCCGTATGGTGCATTCAGCAGTACGCCAAGTTTGTCTCCACGCCGAAGGCAGCCGAGAAGTACGGCCACCTGGTCGATAAAATTGTCAATTTCATCAAGCAGGGCAAACACCCCAACCTCTTCCTCCACGACAACGGACTCCTCTACACGAACGGACGCGACGAGGCTGTCACATGGATGAACTCCTGCATAGGCGGACACCCCGTCGTTCCACGTTCGGGCTACATCGTCGAAATCAACGCCCTGTGGTACGACGCACTCATGTTCAACGCCGAGCTGCTTGACCTTCAGAAGCGCATGAACGAAGCCGGCGAATACACCTCCCTCGCAGAGAAGGCCGGTGCATCGTTCAAGCAGACCTTCCTCAACGAACACGGCTACCTGCTCGACTACATCGACGGCAACTACATTTCGTGGAGTGTACGTCCCAACATGCTCATTGCCGCATCACTCCACTACACCCCGCTCACCAAGCCGGAGAAGAAGCGCATCTTCGACATCTGCACCAAGGAACTGCTCACACGCAAGGGCATCCGCAGCCTCTCGCCCAAGAGCGGCGGCTACAACCCCATCTACGAAGGTGGCGAGATGCAACGCGACGCTGCCTACCATCAAGGCACCGTTTGGCCCTGGCTCGCCGGTTTCTACCTCGAGACCTGCATGCGCATCTACGGCCAGTCGTCGTTCTCGTTCATGGACCGCATCTTCGTCGGACTGGAAGAAGAGATGAACTTCCACGCCATCGGCACACTGCCCGAACTCTTCGACGGCAACCCGCCCTTCCACGGACGCGGTGCCCTCTCGTTCGCGATGAACGTGGCCGAAGTCCTGCGCATCTACACATTGATGAATCGTATGTTTAACTTATAATAGGAGGTAGAAGTCAATATGAAAGTTCTCATGTTCGGGTGGGAGTTTCCCCCCAAAATCTACGGAGGTCTTGCTGTTGCCTCCTATGGCATTACCAAAGGTCTGAGCCTACAGCCCGACGTCGAAACCACCTTCTGTCTGCCCAAACCCTGCGGCGAGGAGGAAAAGTTTCTGCGCATCATCGGCATGAACCAGGTGCCCATTGTCTATCGCGACCACGACTGGAACTACGTCCGCTCGCGCATTCCCGACTACATGACGCCTGAGGATTACTACCGTTTCCGCGACCACATCTACGCCGACTTCTCCTACATGAACACCAACGACATGGGTTGCATGGAATTTGCCGGCGGATATCCTGGCAATCTGCACGACGAAATCAACAACTTCAGCATCATCGCCGGCGTCGTCGCACGTAGCGAAGAGTTCGACATCATCCACGCACACGACTGGCTCACCTACCCTGCCGGTGTCCACGCCAAGCTCGTCAGTGGCAAACCCCTCTGCATCCATGTGCACGCCACCGACTTCGACCGTTCGCGCGGAAAGGTCAACCCCACCGTCTATTCCATCGAGAAGAACGGCATGGACCACGCCGACTGCATCATGTGCGTATCCGAACTCACCCGTCGCACCGTCATCAACGAGTACCACCAAGACCCTGCGAAGGTCTTCGCCATGCACAACGCCGTCTATCCCCTGTCGCAGGAACTGCAAGACCTGCCACGCCCCGACCACTCGAAAGAGAAAGTCGTGACGTTCCTCGGACGCATCACCATGCAGAAGGGACCGGAATACTTCGTCGAAGCAGCCTCGCTCGTCTTGCAGCGCACACGCAACATCCGCTTCTGCATGGCAGGCTCAGGCGACATGCTCGACGCCATGATCAACCTCGTTGCCGAGCGCGGCATTGCCGACCGCTTCCACTTCCCGGGCTTCATGCGCGGCAAGCAGGTGTATGAGTGCTACAAGGACAGCGACGTGTTCGTCATGCCTTCAGTGTCCGAGCCCTTCGGCATCGCACCGCTCGAAGCCATGCAGTGCGGCACGCCCAGCATCATCTCGAAGCAGTCGGGATGTGGCGAAATCCTCACCAACGTCATCAAGACCGACTACTGGGACATCCACGCCATGGCCGACGCCATATATGCCATCTGCACCTACCCCAGCCTCTTCAAGTACCTACAGGAAGAAGGTCTGCGCGAAGTGAACGAAATCACATGGGAAAAGGTCGCCCAGCGCATACGCCGCCTCTACGACCAGACCATCGAGCGTTTCTATAAATAACCCCATAACCCCCATAAAACAACAATGAAAACAATATGCCTTTACTTTGAGATGCACCAAATCATCCATCTCAAGCGCTACCGTTTCTTCGACATCGGACGCGACCATTACTATTATGATGATTACGAAAATGAGCGTTCTATCACCGAAATAGCCGAACGTAGCTACGTGCCTGCACTCCAAACACTTATCGCCATGGCACGCGAGAACGACAAATACTTCAAAGTTGCCATCTCGCTCTCCGGCGTCGGACTCGAACAGCTGGAGCTCCACGCACCCCAGGTGATCGACCTGCTGCAAGAACTCAACGCCACCGGCTGCGTCGAGTTCCTGTGCGAGCCCTACAGCCACGGCCTCGCAGCACTGGCCAACGAAGACAGCTTCCGCGAAGAGTCCCTGCGAATGCGCGACAAAATCAAGGAACTTTTCGGCAAGGCACCCAAAGTGTTCCGCAACTCTTCGCTCATCTACAGCGACGAGATCGGTGCACAGGTAGCCGCCATGGGCTTCAAAGGCATGCTCACCGAAGGTGCCAAGCACATCCTCGGCTGGAAGTCGCCGCACTTCATCTACCACTGCTCCCTCAATCCCAACCTCAAGCTCCTGCTGCGCGACTACAAGCTCTCGGACGACATCTCCCTGCGCTTCAGCGACTCCTCGTGGAGCGAATATCCCCTCTATGCCGACACCTACATGGACTGGATCGCACAGATGCCCGAAGAGGAACAAGTCATCAACATCTTCATGGAGCTCTCCGCCCTCGGCATCTTCCAGCCCCTGTCCAGCAACATCCTCGAGTTCCTCCACGCCCTGCCACAGTGCGCCCGCGAACGTGGAATCACCTTCTCCACCCCCACCGAGCTCTGCACCAAGGGCAAGTCGGTAGCACCCCTCGAAGTGCCCTACAACATCAGTTGGGTCGATGAGGAACGCGACACCTCCTGCTGGCTCGGCAACGCCATGCAGCGCGAAGCCTTCAACAAGCTCTACAGCGTGGCCGACCGCGTGCGCATCTGCAACGACCGCCGCATCAAGCAGGACTGGGACTACCTGCAGGCTTCGAACAACTTCCGCTTCATGACCACCAAGCCCGCCTCCGTAGGGCTCAACCGTGGCATCTACGACAACCCCTACGACGCCTTCACCAACTACATGAACATCCTCGGCGACTTCATCAACCGCGTCAACACCCTCTATCCTGCCGACATCGACAACGAGGAACTCAACTCGCTCCTCACCACCATCAAGAACCAGGGTGAGGAAATCGAGCAGAAGGACAAGGAAATCGAACGCCTGCAGAAGCAGCTCGAAAAGTACACAGGTGCAGAGCCTGCTCCCAAGAAGGCCGCCCCTGCTGCCAAGAAAGCACCGGCTCCCAAGAAGGCTTCTGCTGCTCCCAAGAAGGCAGCAGCCCCCAAAGCCGCCCCTGCTCCTAAGAAAGCAGAGCCTGCTCCCAAAGCCGAGACCGCCAAGAAGGCTGAACCCAAGAAGACAGCGACGAAGAAAAAGTAAAACTAACTGACACCTATCTGTTCTTTGTCCGGTCCCCGACAGCACCCGTGTGATGTCGGGGACTCCTTTTTTCCCCACAAGACAACCAAGACAACACATGACAACCAAGGACAACAACCATATAGTCACACACAGTACGCAATCGTTGTCCCATGTTGTCCAAAGTTGTCGAAAGTTGTCTTCAAAACACAATTTGTGTTTCAAAACCAGTGCACACGCAGTTTTCCGGCAGTGCACACAGAATACCACTGAGACGGCGCACAAAAATCCTTCAGAGTGCACACATAATTTCTTCAGACGGCACACAAAAATCCGCCCAAGTGCACACGGTCGAAAACATGACCGCAGCACATACAACAATCCGCCTCCGATTGCATATTTCAGACAACGAAGCAGAAAAAACTTACAGCGCCGATACAGCGTTTTTCAAAAAAAACAGATTTCACTGAAAATTATTCAAAAATATTTTGTCGTACAACAAAAAATAACGATATTTGTGCCGTATAATTGCATACACTAACTAATTCACTCAATTTTATTAACTTTCTAAAAACTCAATGTCTTATGAGAAAGATGTACTCATTTGCAGTGCTGCTGGCCATGATGCTGGTGAGCACAACGGCGAAGGCACAGTTTACGGGAAGCACCGACCAGACCTATTATGGCGGTAACACCCAGATTACCTTCGAACTGGCCGAAGTGGCCGAAGCATTCGGTGTTAGTTCCGAAACGCTGAAGACCGACCTCGCTGCCTATCAGGCTGCCGAAAAGGCTGCCAACAAGGAGGCTGCAGACGCTCTCGGCATGCAGGTGCAACTCATTGCCGGTGAAGCCACGTACCCCGACGAAACCACCGGTTTCACAGCAGAGTATAACGGAACCTTCTGGATGACCAAGGAAGGCGCTGCCATCGCTTGGGGCACAGAAGGCTTTGCATGGTACGAACAATGGTTCGTTGACGAGGAGAACAGCCTCTTCGGATTCGAAATCGGAAAGAACGCCGACGTCTGGGCCGAAGGCGGCAGCGCTACAGCCAACCTCGCATGGACCTACAACGAGAAGACTGTCAACTTCGAACTCACCCTCAACGTCGAGGCTAAGCCCGCTGTTGAACCGGTTGAGACCAATTGGGACGATCTGACCTTCGTTGAAGGCGTCACCGTGAACGTGACACAGAACAAATCGGCAGGCTGGTCTTCTGACCAAATAAAAGTAGCTGTGCCCACTCTGCTCTCTTCCCTGGGTTTCACAGCCGAAAATCTGGCTTCGCTCAACGACGTGCTCTACGCCCGTGAATATGTCGATGAGTACGACTCTGAGTCCGACATCCACCACTACTCTTACTCAGGTAAGATTACCAACCAGTTTACAGCTGGTGCTCCCGGCTTCTGGTTTGGACCCACGTACACATGGGACGAAGCAACTGAGGACAACATCGCCGACCGCACCAATCTCGTGCGCTTTGCGTATGTCGAAACCGACCTCTTCTTTGCCGAGCGATTCTCCTTCGTTCCTGCTGCAACCGATGCTGATGTTGACTCGCTCGTATTCCTGGTCGGCCAGATGCCAAACGCCGCCAGCGATGCCGGTGAAGAATATCACGCTACGGTTTATCTCATGCATGGCGCTACAGCATTCCCCGTAGATATCGTTCTGACGATTACGGAAACTGACCACACAGGCGACCCGAACCTCGCGACCTACACCCTTGCCTACGAAACCAACATCAAGGTTGAGAAGACACTGACCGGTGCTCACACAAACTACAGCAACAAGCTGGAGGACATTGATGCCATCGTCGAAGCCCTTGGTGCTGACAATGGCACAGGCCTGCAGCTGTGGGTACGCGCCGTAGCCGGTGGCGACGAACTGAAGCGCATCAACGACGGTGACCCTGGTGCTGCAACCTCATTCCTTGATGGAGGTATCATGTGGGTCAATGCAGAAGGTGTTCAGTGCTCATGGGGTGATACTCCCAACTGCGCCGTCATGGTCAGCTACTACCAACTCTCCGACGGAACCTACAACATCGGTACGATGGAACGTCCGGGCGGTGGTCTTCCCGAAGATGGCGAAATCAGCTTCCCCGTATTCCTGGTGAACACGATTACTGGCAAATATGCTCAGGTAAACATCACTTGGAACACCCATGATCAGCACGCCGACGAGAAGAAGACCATGGACCAGTGGGAACGCGTTGCATTCTTCAATGTAAATGCACAAATCCTCACCGGTGCAGCTACGGCCAACACCTACGACCTGCCTTGGCAGGAAATTCTCGATGCTGTTGGTGTCACATCGGGCGACGACCTGAAGCTCTATGCCCAAGCGACTACTGATGATCCCCAAAAAGCCTACATCGACGGCGAGACTCTTACATTCTACACTGGTACCTACACCTGCACACCACATCCGGGCTTCTGGATGGACGCCGAAGGTAAGTATCCTGCAAACTGGGCTGCAACAGACGCTTATGGCTGGACACTCAGCTATGCTACCGGTCAGATTCAGTGGTACAGCTACTCTGCTACCGCTCGCACAGCTGGCGACAGCTACAGCAGCGTATTCTACCTCGTTGACGAATACTCCGGCAAGTATGTTCAGCTGAACTTCAATCTCCGCTTTGTCGATGAAATCGTTGAAACAGAAGTCGTTGGTGAAAAGACTGTCTTCCTGACATGGGAAAGCACAGATAAGAACGACGGCAAGAACTACAACTACGTTGACATCGACGACATGGTTGGCGCTCTGCTCGAAGGCGATGCCGCTCTGCTCGTATCTTGCAAGTGGTTGGTTTACAAGAACGGTGACTACGCCGCCACTGATGATATCGTTCCCGAATTCAACTACTACGATACAGACGGTAAGTACCTCGGCAATGAGCAGGACACCCCTGCTTTGTTCGATACAGCCTCCTTCTCGGTAGGTTTCGACTTCGACGAAGAGGCATTCTCCGTTTCGTCACTCAGTAATGAAGAATGGGACGGCGAAGCCAAGTTGGTTGAACTCGCAGTCGAGTACGAAGGCAAGCGCTACCTCCTCCACGTCTATGCCGGCACCGCAGAACAGATTGAAAAGATCGAAACTGGCATCGACAGCATCGCAGCCGACAACAACGCCAAGAAGCAGGTATTCGACCTCGCCGGACGTCGCGTCAGCGCTCCTGCCAAGGGCCTGTACATCGTGAACGGCAAAAAGGTACTGGTGAAGTAATCACTAATCCTAACCCATGAAAAATCCCCGCGCCATCTCGGTGCGGGGATTTTTTGTTGAAGACAACTCAGACAAGAATGGACAACTTGGGACAATTAGGATTCATTTGACAGATCCAAAATTATATGGCCACGTTGTCAATCGTTGTACTTTGTTGAAGACAACTCAGACAAGAATGGACAACTTGGGACAATTAGGATTCATTTGACAGATCCAAAGTTATATGGCCACGTTGTACTTTGTTGTACTTTGTTGAAGACAACTCAGACAAGAATGGACAACTTGGGACAATTAGGATTCATTTGACAGATCCAAAATTATATGGCCACGTTGTCCATTGTTGTACTTTGTTGTCTGAGTTGTCTTTCCCAACAATTAGGACACTGTTTCAGCTTTCTGCCACCATCACCCACACGCCCAGCGCGATGAAGAGCAAGGCGGTGAAGAAGTTCACCCAACGTTGCACACGGCTCATCAACTGCTCGTAGTTCTGAAGGGTTGTCCGTGCAAAGCGCATCAGCCACACCAGCACCACCAACGGCAGGATGGCACCCACGCCATAGAGCACAGGCACCAGCAGCGGATAGGCCGACGCCACACCTACGGGCAACATCATCCCGAAGAAAAACACCGCACTCTCGGGACAAAACAGGAAGGCGAGCAACATACCCAGCAGGAAGGCTCCCCAGTGGAGGTCGCGCCGGATGATGGCAGGCGAATTGTGGCACGAGTCGTGGTGATGTTCGTGGCGGAAGGAACGGATGAGAAAGAAGATGCCGATGGCGATAAGCAGATAAGGCAACACGGTTTCCAACAGCTCTGTCCACGCCATCATCTGCGTCTGCCATCGAGCCGTCATACCCCACCCCATCCGCAGCACGCCGATGCACAGCCAGCCCAGCAGCAGGAACGTGGCGAAGCGACCGGCCAGATAGGTCAGCGCTGCGCGTTGAGGGTTATGGGCTGGGGATTTCGCACCTAGCGAGGTCAGCGCCGAGATGTTGATGGCGAGCTGACAGGGATTGAGTGCGGAGAACAAGCCCAGCAAAAAAGCTGTCAGCAGGGGAACACCTGCCGACAGCTGAAGATAAGATTGGAATGTGTCAGCCATCGTTTTGTCAAGAACAGAACATCAGAATAAGGATTTGCGCCGTGATGATGCGCAGGAACATCGACAGTGGATAGACCGTCGAATAGCCGACGGAGGGAATGTCATTGTTCGCCGTGGCGGTGGAGTAAGCCAATGCGGGCGGGTCGGTCGTGGCACCTGCCAGCAGTCCCATGATCAGGAAATAGTTCTGCTTGTAGTAGATGCGGGTGAAGATGCCGACGATGATCAGCGGAATGACCGTGATGAGGAATCCGTAGAGCACGTACAGCAGGCCACCGTTCATGACGGTTTCGAGGAAGTTGCCGCCCGCCTTGATGCCCACGCTCGCCAAGAAGAGCACGAGGCCGATGTCGCGAATCATCATCGACGCCGAGTTGGTGGTGTAGGCCACGAGCTTCAGCTTGAAGCCGAAACGTCCGACGAGGATGGCAATGATGAGCGGGCCGCCAGCCAGACCCAGCTTCACGGGCATCGACATGCCGACGTTGAACTCCATGCTTCCGAAGATGATGCCGACCAAGATTCCGAAGAAGATGGTGACGAGGTTCGGACGGTCCAGTCGGTTGGCGTTGTTGCCAATCTTGTTCTCAAAACGCTCGACAGCATCCTGCGGACCTACCACCATCAGACGGTCGCCCACCTGCAGCGTGACGCCAGGCGATGCGAAGAGTTCGAAGCCGGAACGGTAGAGGCGCGTGACGTTCACGCCGAACATGCTGGAGGGATGGAGCGAGCCGAGCGTCTTGCCGTTGATCTTGTCCTTGGTGACGAGCATCTTCTTCGATACCATCGGCATGTCCTGCTTGTCCCACTCAATCTCGACCTGACGTCCGATGAAGGCGGTGATGGCCTCTTGGTCGTCTTCAGCACACACCACGAACATGATGTCGCCCATAGCGAGCACGGTCTCCTTGTTGGGAAGGATGACGTGGCCCTGATGCAACAAGCGTGAGCAAACGAAGTCGCGGCCCAGGTAGTTGCGTACTTGCAGAATGGTCTTTCCGTCCATCGACGGGTTGCCGACTTCCAGGTGCATGAGGTGGGGCTTCATGGCAGCCGCATTGCCGTTGTGGGCATTGAAGTTGTCTTCTTCGGCCTTGAAATTCACCTTGAAGAGATAGCGTATCAGGATGATGCTGCCGATGATGCCTACCACGCCGAGGGGATAGGCGCAGGCATATCCGTTGGCAATCACAGGCAACGTTCCTCCGAACTGCGCTGCACCGACCTGGTCGAGCGCCGCATTGGCTGCACCGAGACCTGGCGTGTTGGTGACAGCACCACAGAGCACACCGACCATCATCGGCAGGTTCTGCGGGTCGCTGGTGTCCATGCAGGTGTAGTAGAGCGTGAGCATGACAGCGATGTTGAGAAGGATGATGGCTGCGGCAGCGATGTTCAGCTTCACGCCGTTGCCGCGCAGCGATGTGAAGAAGGAAGGACCGACCTGCAGACCGATGCTATAGACAAAGAGAATCAGTCCGAAGTCCTGAATGAAGTTGAGAACGTTGAGGGGTTCGGCCGTAAATCCGTAGTCGTGAACTCCCTGCTGCAAGAAATGACCGACGAAAATGCCTACGAACAAGACAAAGGTCACGCCCAGCGACACGCCGCCGATTTTGATTTTACCGAGCAGCACGCCCAGCGAGATGACAAAACTGTAGAGCAGTACGATGTGCGCCACCGACGTGCCGTCAGTAATGAGGTTCGATAACCATTCCATAGGGAGAAAATGGATTTACGGTGTTGCTATCAGTCGATGGGAACTTGGCGGCTGAACGCCTCGTTGAAGGAGATGATGGTTTCGGAGCGCGAAAGTCCCAGCGGCTGCATCTTGTCGTGAATCAACGTCAGCAGGTCGTGGTTGTTGCGGGCATAAATCTTTACAAACAGGTCGTAGGCACCCGTTGTGTAGTGGCACTCGACCACCTGCGGAATCTTTTTCAGTTCCTCCACCACATTGTCGAACGACGTCGGGTCTTTCAGGTAAATGCCGACAAAGGCACAAGTTCCATAGCCCAACTTTTCAGGGTCAAACTGATATTCAGTACCCTTTATCACACCCATACGTGTCAGCTTCTGCACGCGCTGATGAATCGCTGCGCCCGACACGTTACACGCCCGTGCCACTTCGAGAAACGGCACACGGGCATTCTCTGCAACCATCTGGAGAATCTGATGGTCAAGAGCATCTAAAGCAGATTGTCCCATAATTTAGGAAAATAGAGATAAATGTTAAAAAGCGGTTGCAAAGGTACGACTAATAATTAATAATTGAAAATTAAAAATTAAAAAAGACTACAAACTTGCAGCATTTTTGCTAAATTTGCAAAAAATATCACACAATGACTCTTCCCCAAGATTTCATTCAACAGATGCAGGCACTGCTCGGCGCCGAGCAATTCGAGTCCTTTCTCGACGCCCTGAACGGCGAGGCACCTACCTCCATCCGCCTGAATCCCTCCAAACCCACCCAGCACCTCGACGGCCAACCCGTCGCATGGTGTCCCGAAGGCCGTTATCTGAGCAGCCGCCCCAGCTTCACCCTCGACCCTCTCTTCCATGCCGGCACCTACTATGTGCAGGAAGCATCGTCCATGTATCTTTGGCACGTTGTCCGTCAGTGCGTCGGCGAGCAGCCCGTCCTTGCTCTCGACCTCTGCGCCGCTCCTGGTGGCAAGAGCACCTTGCTCCATTCTGCCCTGCCAACTGCTTCGTTCATCGTCAGCAATGAAATCGTTCGTCACCGTGCCGACATCCTCCGCGAAAACATCATCAAGTGGGGTTCGCCACACAACATGGTGACAAACAACGCCGCAGCCGATTTCCAGGCCCTCGGCACCGTGTTCGACCTCATCCTCTGCGACGTTCCCTGTTCGGGCGAAGGCATGTTCCGCAAAGATCCCGACGCCATTACAGAATGGAGCCTACAAAACGTAGATATGTGTCAGCAACGGCAACGCGACATCCTCACCGACATCTGGCCCTGCCTCCGCCCTGGCGGCTTGCTCATCTATAGCACCTGTACCTACAATACGAAAGAGAATGAGGAAAACGTGCGTTGGATCATCAACGAGTTGGGAGCCGAAGCCATCGACAGCCACCCCGACCCATCGTGGAACATCACCGGCAGTCTGCTCCCAGGATTCGACGCTCCCGTCTGTCGTTTCCTGCCTCATAAAACGCGCGGCGAAGGCCTCTTCATGGCCGTGCTCCGCAAAACCGACACTACTACCCTGCCCCGCCCTAAGTCCAAGAAAGCCCAGAAGACAGGGAATCTGCGCATTCCCGCCCTCTTGGATTCGTGGATGCAGCCCAACGATGGGACCATCACTACTACCGACGGACAGAGTTTCATCCATCTTTCTTCGTCGTCATTACCTCCCTGCCCAACGCTCACGACCCTCAATCGCGGCACAGACATTGCTACCGCCAAAGGAAAAGATCGGCTCCAGCCAGCCCACTCGCTGGCTATGTCCAGTCTCCTCAACCCCGCAGCTTTCCCCTCGGCAGAAATCTCGGAGCAGGAAGCACTTGCCTACCTGCGCACCGAAGCACTCACCCTGCCGCCCGACACACCGCGAGGCTACGTCCTGCTCACCTACCAACAGCATCCCCTCGGTTTTATGAACAACCTGGGCAGCCGTGCCAACAACCTCTATCCATCTGCCTGGCGCATCAGAATGAAAGCGTAGGGATAGCAATACAAAATGAACGCAAAACAGGTCAATTAAATTCCAAAAAGAAACAAAAAGATAAAAAATACCGTTACATCTGTAAAAAACTCTAAGCAATGTTTGACAGAACGAGAAAAAAGCCTCATATTTGCACGCAAAATTTACAACACTCAATTCTCAATCGTCAAATATGGATAGCAAAGAGAAGGACATCGTATTTTCAGAGGCCGTGAAAGCCGGCAAACGCATCTACTACCTCGACGTGAAGCAGAGCCGAAACGGCGACCGCTACATTTCCATCACTGAAAGCAAAAAGATTGTCGAGGGTGAGGCGGCTGACAATCCGCACATCTCGTTCGAAAAACATAAGATATTCCTCTATAAGGAAGATTTCGACAAGTTTGCCACCGCCCTCAACAAAGTCATCGACTTCGTCCGCCGAGCAGGTCAGACACTTCCCTCTCATCAGCCATCCACACACTCAGAATCTTCCACGACCTCGAAGCTACATCTTTCTGACGTCGATCTCCATCTCGACATCGACTTCTGAACAGCCACAGCACACATCAGCATCATCCCCCGTTTTGGCATCTCTTTACAGAGCCAAAACGGGGGATTTGCAGTTTTTATACATCGAAATGTTCAGAAAATATGTTTTTTCTGCTGACTTATCAAAAAAAACACGTAACTTTGTGGGCTTTTTATAACATAGCCTCTCCGTGCGGGAGGCTTATGATGAAAATTTATCCTACTTACTTCAATATTTAATCATCTCAAAATGGCTAACAGAGAAAAACTCTTTTCTGAATTCCAGGCTCCTACGACGCAGGAATGGCTCGACAAAATCGAGGTGGACCTGAAGGGTGCCGATTTTCAGAAACGGTTGGTGTGGAGAACCAACGAAGGCTTCAACGTACAGCCTTTCTACCGCCGCGAGGACCTCAAGGACCTGAAGGCTGTGGACTCTCTGCCGGGCGAATTCCCCTTCGTCCGTGGTAACAAAACCGACAACAACCTGTGGCACGTACGCCAGGACATCGAAGTCGGCGACGACGTGAAGGCTGCCAACGCTAAAGCGTTGGATATCCTGAACAAGGGTGTCGATTCGCTCGGATTCCGTGTGAAGGGAAAGATGGTCAGCAAGGAGACGGTCGAAACTCTGCTCGAGGGCATTGTGGCCGACTGTGTAGAGCTGAACTTCAAGACCTGTCAGCGCCACAGCGTCGAGCTGGCTGAACTGCTGGTCAACTACTTCAAGCAGCAGGGCTACAACCTTGAGAAGTGTGAGGGCAGCATCAACTTCGACCCGATGGAGAAAATCCTGACGAAGGGTAAAGACACAACGCCCGTGCTCGCCGAGGCCAAGGCTCTCGTAGAAACTCTGAAGGAACTGCCGCAGTACCGCTGCATCAACGTGAACAGCGTGACGCTCAACAACAGCGGTGCCTACATCTATCAGGAACTGGGCTATGCACTGGCTTGGGGCAACGAATACATGCAACAGCTGACTGAGGCTGGCGTCGAAGCTACCGAGGCTGCACGCCGCATCAAGTTCAACATGGGTGTGAGCGAGAACTACTTCATGGAAATCGCTAAGTTCCGCGCCGCCCGCCTGCTCTGGGCTCAGATCGTGAAGCAATACGAGCCCAAGTGCGACTGCGCCTGCCAGATGCATGTATGTGCTTATACATCAGAGTATAACCAAACTTTGTTCGACAGCTATGTCAATTTGCTCCGTTCGCAGACCGAGACCATGTCGGCTGCCATCGGCAATGTAGAGAGCATCGTCGTGACTCCGTTCGACAAGCCTTACGAAACGCCGGACGACTTCAGCGAACGCCTTGCCCGCAACCAGCAGTTGCTGCTGAAAGAGGAGGCTCACTTCGACAAACTCGTCGATGTGGGTGGCGGTTCGTACTACATCGAACACCTCACCGATGCCATCGCCCAGCAGGCATGGAAACTGTTCCTTGACGTCGAAGCTGACGGCGGATTCCTCGCTCAGGCTTTGGCTGGAAAGGTGCAGGAAGTGATCAACGCATCGAACGACAAGCGCCATGCCGACGCTGCCAAGCGCAAGGAATTCATACTCGGCACCAACCAGTTCCCGAACTTTACGGAGAAGGCTGACGGCAAACAGCCCACTGCTGCTTGCTGTTGCTGTAAGGACGACAGCTGTGAGGCTCCCACCATCGCCACGCTGAACCGCAGCCGCATGGCCAGCGAATTCGAGGCTCTGCGTCTCGAGACCGAAGCTGCCAAGCATCAGCCTGTGGCTTTCATGCTCACTATCGGCAACCTGGCCATGCGTCAGGCACGTGCTCAGTTCTCCTGCAACTTCCTCGCCTGTGCCGGTTACAAAGTAATCGACAACCTTGGTTTCAAGACCGTGGAAGAAGGTGTGGACAAGGCTCTCGAAGCTGGTGCCGACATTGTGGTCATCTGCTCGTCAGACGATGAATATGCAGAGTATGCTATCCCCGCATTCAAGTATCTCAACGGCCGCGCCATGTTCGTTGTAGCTGGTGCTCCTGCTTGCAGCGAAGACCTCAAGGCTGCCGGTATCGAGAACTTCATCCACGTGAAAGTCAATCAATTGGAAACCCTGCGTCAGTACAACGCCAAACTGTTGAAATAAGCCATGAGAAAGAATTTTAGCAATATCGATATCTATGCTGGCATTCAGCAGAAGAATGGTCAGCAGTGGCAGAAAGACAATGGTATCACTGCCAACTGGCGCACTCCCGAGCAAATCGACATCCAGCCAGTCTATACCAAGGAAGACCTCGAAGGCATGGAACATCTGGACTTCACAGCCGGTATTCCTCCCTATCTGCGTGGTCCCTACTCCATGATGTATCCGTTCCGTCCGTGGACCATCCGCCAGTACGCTGGTTTCTCGACGGCTGAAGAATCTAACGCCTTCTACCGCCGCAACCTGGCAAGCGGACAGAAAGGTCTTTCCGTGGCCTTCGACCTGCCCACCCACCGCGGCTACGACCCCGATAACCCACGTGTGGTCGGCGACGTCGGTAAGGCTGGTGTGAGCATCAGTTCGCTCGAGAACATGAAGGTGCTCTTCGCCGGTATTCCCTTGAACAAGATGTCGGTGTCGATGACCATGAACGGAGCCGTGCTGCCCATTCTGGCCTTCTACATCAACGCCGGCCTGGAACAGGGTGCTCAACTCGAAGAAATGGCTGGTACGATTCAGAACGATATCCTTAAGGAGTTCATGGTGCGCAACACCTACATCTATCCGCCTGCATTCTCGATGAAGATTATCGCCGACATCTTCGAATACACTTCGAAGTTCATGCCGAAGTTCAACTCAATCTCCATCTCCGGCTACCACATGCAGGAGGCTGGTGCCACAGCCGACATCGAGCTGGCCTATACGCTAGCCGACGGTATGGACTATCTGCGCACAGGTGTGAATGCCGGTATCGACATCGACGCTTTCGCTCCGCGCCTCTCCTTCTTCTGGGCTATCGGCATGAACCACTTCATGGAGATTGCCAAGATGCGTGCAGGCCGTCTGCTGTGGGCCAAGATTACGAAGATGTTCGGAGCCAAGAACCCCAAGTCGATGGCACTGCGTACCCACTCGCAGACATCGGGATGGAGTCTGACGGAGCAAGATCCCTTCAACAACGTAGGTCGTACCTGCATCGAGGCTATGGCTGCCGTGCTGGGACATACCCAGTCGTTGCACACCAACGCCCTCGACGAGGCCATCGCCCTGCCTACAGACTTCAGTGCACGTATTGCTCGTAACACTCAGATCTACATTCAGAACGAGACGAAGGTGTGCAAGCAGATTGACCCCTGGGCTGGTTCGTACTATGTAGAGACACTGACGAACGAACTCGTTCACAAGGCATGGGAGCACATTCAGGAAATCGAGAAGCTGGGTGGTATGGCCAAGGCCATCGAGACAGGTCTGCCCAAGATGCGTATCGAAGAGGCAGCAGCCCGCACCCAGGCTCGCATCGACTCAGGCAACCAGACGATTGTGGGTATCAACAAGTATCGCCTTGAGCACGAAGACCCCATCGACATTCTCGAAATCGACAACACAGCCGTACGTCTGCAGCAGGAAGAATCGCTCAAGAAACTGCGTGCCAACCGCGACGAAGCTGCCTGCAAGAAGGCTCTGGAGGCTATCACAGAATGTGTGCGTGAGTTCAACGAAGGCAAGAAGAGCGAGAACAACCTGCTCGACCTGGCCGTCAAGGCAGCTGGCCTGCGTTGTACGCTCGGCGAAATCAGCGATGCCTGCGAAGCTGTCGTAGGTCGTTACAAAGCAATCATCAGAACTATTTCAGGCGTGTATTCAGCAGAAAGCAAGAAGGACAAGGCATTCGAAGAAGCCTGCGCCCTCACCGAGAAGTTTGCACAGAAGTACGGCCGTCGTCCCCGAATCATGGTTGCCAAGATGGGTCAGGACGGACACGACCGTGGTGCCAAGGTAGTTGCCACCGGCTATGCCGACTGCGGCTACGACGTGGACATGGGTCCGCTGTTCCAAACCCCAGCCGAAGCTGCTCGCGAAGCCGTCGAGAACGACGTCGATATCGTGGGTGCATCGTCGCTGGCAGCCGGCCACAAGACCCTCATCCCGCAGCTGATTGAGGAGCTGAAGAAGCTCGGCCGCGAGGACATCCTCGTTACCGCTGGTGGTGTGATTCCTGCCCAGGACTACGACTTCCTGTATAAGGCAGGTGTAGCCGCCATCTTCGGCCCTGGCACTCCTGTTGCCTACTCGGCCTCACAGATGATGAAGATTATTCTCGAGGAAGATTAAACGATTCTTTTCCTCAGTACATTCCGAAGGGAACATCCGCATACAGTGGGTGTTCCCTTTCCTTTTTTGGCAAAAACTTTTGGTGTTTAATAATCTTCATCGTAACTTTGCATAATGTATGACAAAAACACTGCACTTAATGAACTGTCAAGAACACTTACACAAGTTAAACATGACATACGAGGGTGAACTCCCGAAACAGTTTACCAATCCCTTTTGCTATGAGCCCCACCCGCTCTGCATCGCTGCGGCAGAGCAGGTTCAGCACTATTTGAAACAGAACGAGGACCTGCAAGCCAGTGCAGACAAAGGGAAAATGTTCGGTGTGCTAATCGTGCAAGACCCCGATGCTGATTCCCAACAACTCTACTTCCTTGCGGCCTTCTCCGGCCTTTTAGACGGAAAGAACGACATCCCCTACTTCGTTCCGCCCATCTATGACACACTCGATCCCGAAGGATATTTCCAGAGGGAGCAAACAGAGATTTCCAAACTCACCAATACCATCCACGAGCTCGAAGGTAAGGGCAACGTGGATGTCCATCCTGAGGAATATTCACGCTTGGAGCGTGTGGCCATCTCGGCACTCCGACGCCTGCGGCATGAACGCAGCGAACGCCTGCAGGACTGGCTTTTCGACCAGTACATTATAAGGAACGCGCGCGGGGAAGAGAAAAACCTCACACAAGTGTTCAAGGATTATTTCATGGAGAAAATGCTTCACCTTGACAACTATGAGGAAAACGAACGCAAGCACCACATCCCTTCAGGGACGGGCGAGTGCTGCGCCCCCAAGCTCTTGCAATATGCCTATCAGCACCAGTTGCGTCCTGTGTGCATGGGTGAATTTTGGTTAGGACGTTCGCCGAAGGACGAGGTACGATACAGCGGCCAGTTCTATCCTGCCTGCTCGAAGAAATGCCGTCCCCTGCTCTATTTCATGCTGCAAGGGCTGGACGTCGAAGAGAGTTTCCTCGAACGCCACACCCGTGAGCTGTTCGAACAAGTTCAGATTATCTACGAAGACGACGACATCATGGTCATCAACAAGCCGTCGGGTCTGCTCTCCGTACCGAGCCGCGATGCCCAGGCCAGTGTCATCGACTGGTTGCGTGCCCACTTCATGGCCTATCAGGAATTGCACAACTTCCACCTCTCCACCTACCCTGCCCCCGTTCACCGCCTCGACCAAGACACCTCCGGCCTGCTCATCATTGCCAAGACCCGCGAAGCGTTGCGCAACCTGCAGGCGCAGTTCTTCCATCATACGGTTCGGAAAACCTACATGGCAATGCTCGACGGACGTCCTCAGCACGACAGCGGCATCATCAACCTGCCCCTGCGCAAAGACCCTATCGATGCACCGCGTCAGGTGGTCGATTACGAACACGGCAAACCTTGCGTCACTCGCTATGAGGTGGTCGAAGTGAAGCCCTGTCAGCACGAAGCCGATGCCTATATTTCGCACGAAGAGACCTACATCACGCGCGTCATCTTCTATCCCGAGACAGGTCGCACCCATCAACTGCGTATGCATGCCGCTCATGCCGACGGTCTCAACTGCCCCATCATCGGCGACAAACTCTACAGCCGCAAGCGCACCTTCGTCAATCCCTCCAACTATCAGTCGCTCACCTGGCCGCGGCTCATGCTCCACGCCACGAGCATCGAGTTCGACCACCCCAGCACGGGCCAACGCCTGCACTTCGACAGTCCTGCTCCCTTCTGAGCACAGTTCCCATACATTTCGTGTGCACTGCGGACACAACGAGTGTGCACTGCCAAGCATGTTGAGTGGGCACTGCGGTGACATTGAGTGTGCACTGCGGTGGCATTGGCTGTGCACCATGTTTCAAGTGTGTAAGGCGTCAAGTTCCAACTGACGCCTGCCTCGCTTTGCTTTTTTATTTTTAATGATTATTTTTAATTATTAATTAATAATCGTAACTTTGCATGGATTTTCAACACATAAAAGAATAGAACTATGATTATGAACAACTGGTTCGAGTGTAAGATCGAAACCGAGAAGACACTCGAAGGCGGAGCCACCAAGAAGGTGACAGAACCCTATCTGGTGGATGCACTGAACTTTACCGAAGCCGAAGCACGCATCATCAAGGAGATTACGCCCTATTGCAACGGACAGCTGACAGTGAAGGACATCCGCCGCGTGAAATATTCCGAGATGTTTACGAGTGATGCTGAAAGCGCAGACAAATGGTACAAGGTGAAGTGTAACTTCATCACGCTCGACGAGAAGACACAGAGCGAGAAACGTAGCGCCACCTTCATCCTCGTACAAGCCAGCGACCTCCGCGATGCCGTCCAGCGCTTCGACGAAGGCATGAAGGGTTCGATGGTGGATTACGAAATCCACACCGTACAGGAGACCAACATCCTTGACGTTTTCCCCTACGACGCTGAAGCCAAGAAAGAATGATTGAGGAACGCTTGAAAGCCGTCTGGAAAGAACTGCCCGAACAGGTGCGACTGGTGGCTGTGTCGAAGTTTCACCCAGCTGAGCAGATACTCGAAGCCTACGAAGCAGGGCAACGACGCTTCGGCGAAAACCATGCCCAGGAACTTGCAGCCAAGGCCGAAGTGCTGCCTAAGGACATCGAGTGGCACTTCATCGGACACCTGCAGACCAACAAGGTGAAGCAAGTCGTGCCCCATGCCCACATGATACACTCGGTCGATTCCTTGCGGCTGCTCTGCGAAATTGACAAGCAGGCACGACGCTTCGACCGGCACATCAACTGCCTCTTGCAACTCCATGTGGCACAAGAGGAAACGAAGTTTGGCTTCGCACCAGACGAAATGCTACAGATGCTGGATGAGGGCACATGGCGAACGCTCGACCATGTCCAACTGTGCGGCATCATGTGCATGGCTACCAACACCGACGACGTCCAGCAGATTCGTCAGGAATTTCAGCTTGCACGTCGCACGTTCGACCTTGCCAAACAGTGCTACTTTGCTGACGACGACCGCTTCTGCGAACGTTCTATGGGCATGAGCGACGACTACCCCATCGCCATCGACGAAGGGGCTACCCTCGTACGCATCGGCACCAAGATTTTTGGCGAACGAACAGTAAAAGTTTAGAATTAACCATTGGACGCACGACACGACATCGCCCGCGAGTTGGCACGACGCTACGGCACACTGACCACCGAACAAATACAGTCGATGGCCGAACTGCTGACGCCCGTGCAAGCCAAGAAAGGCACGATTGTGCTGCGAGAGGGCGAAGTGTGTCGCCACATCTACTACGTGGAGCGTGGAATGGTTCGCCAGTATTACCGCAAAAACGGAAAAGAAGTGACCGAACACATCGGTACTGAAGGCGGTATCATCATGTGCATCGAAAGCCTGTTCCGAGAAATTCCCTCACAACTGGCTGTCGAGACTCTCGAACCCTCGCTTCTCTACGCTATCCCCTACGAGGCATTCAGCCAACTGTGCCAGACCGCCTTTGCTTTCTGTCAAATTCAGCTGGCCATTCTGCAAGAAGCACTGATTGTGTCGCAGCACAAGGCTGACACACTCCGCTTCGAGAATGCCAAAGAGCGCTATCTGCGCACCTTGCAAGACCATCCCGACATCGTGCGACGTGCTCCCCTGCACATCGTCGCCTCCTATCTTCAGATTACGCCCGAAACCCTCAGCCGCGTGCGGGCCATCGTCAGCAATGAGCACTGAACAATGAACAACGAACACCCCCTCATATCGGTTGTCACACCAGTTTACAACGCCGAGGCATTTGTCATGAACGCATACGAATGCCTGCAGCGCCAGACTTATCCCTGCTGGGAATGGGTGGTGGTGGACGATGGATCGACGGACGACAGTGCCCAACGTCTGCAACAACTCGCTCAGGCAGACAATCGCGTACGTTACATAGCTCAGCCCAACAGCGGCAGCGCCAAACAGCCGCGCGACCATGCCGTCTGCGAAGCGCGAGGCGAATGGATTCTGTTTCTCGACATCGACGACCAATACGTCGAAGACGAATACATCGAACAAATGTGGCAACGGCATTGTGAGACAGATGCACAGATCGTCTATCCCCTCATGTCGTTTACAGAGACAGACGGTCGCCGCACCCTTACCCTGCCCACACCCGATATCGATACTACCCGCGTGTATGCTGGTCGCGACCTGGTAGCAGCCACCCTGCCCGACTGGCACATTGGATGCAACGGAGGGCTATACCATCGCTCCGTGTGGGTGAACCTAAGCTGGCCAAGCCCTCGACACCCCATCTACACCAACTCCGACGAAGTGGATGAACGGCTGTTTCTGCTGGAGGCGCAACGTGTGGCCTTTGCCCACGTCAACTACCTCTACATACAGCACCCACAATCCATCACCCATCACCTGTCGCTCAAGCGTTTCCATCAACTTTTCACCGACGTACAACTGCGACAAATCATCGTCGAGGCATTTGGGCCGGATAGCGACGAATACCACCGTATGCAGCAGAAGATCTTCAACACTTTCCGCTCACTCCTCGCCTTCTACCTCCAACATCGCCATGCATTTACCCAGCCACATGACTCCATCGACCAGGCTTTCCGTATGCATTTCCGTCTGCTGGAACGCCAGCATTTCAGCCTCTGGAACCGTCTTCGATTCCTCGATTTCCGCTCCTACGATGCTGTCTATGCAATATTTAAGTTGAAATACAAAGATATTAAAAACTAAATGAGCACTAAATCTGCCTATCGAAACATCGTCAAGAGCACCGCCGTGTTTGGCAGTGCCCAGGTGGTGAATGTGCTCATCAATCTTCTGCGAGGCAAACTCGTGGCTGTCTTCCTCGGCTCGGTCGGCATCGGTATCAACACCCTGCTCAGCAATGCCGCCAGCACTGTCCAGGAATTTGCCATGCTCGGCATCAACACCATCTCGGTGCGCAACATATCGTCGGCCAAGGAAGCCGGCAACAAAGCCGTCCTGCAATATACGATTCAGTTGGTGCGCAAACTGATGCTGCTCGCCGCCATGGTCGGACTGCTGCTGATGCTCGTCGCCTCACCTTTGCTATCGCGCTTTTCCTTCGGCGAATCCATCAGCACACGACTCTTCCTGCTGCTTGCCGTCGTCGTCTTTCTCAACATTCTCGGTATCGGCGAATACATCATCCTGCAAGGTATGCGGCGCTATCGTCTGCTCGCCCTTGCCTCCATTACCACCCCCTTGTTCAGCCTGCTTATCGGCGTACCTATCTATTGGCTGATGGGCATCCGAGGCATCCTGCCCGCTATGCTCGCCGTGTCGTTCCTCTATTTCGTCATCGTCCACTATCTGGCTCGTCGCTATGCCACGCTCGACGTCCCCACACCCCACATCACTCTTCGCCAAGCGTGGACCGAAGGACGTTCCATCATCAAGCTTGGCAGCATCATGATGGCAGCAAGCCTGCTCGGAATGCTGACCACCTACTCCATCTCCGCCTTCATCAGCAACACTGGTTCGCTCTCCGATGTCGGCCTCTACCAAGCCGCGAATTCTATCACGATGCAATACATCGGCATGGTGTTCGCAGCCATGGCTGCAGACTACTATCCCCACCTGGCTGGCAAGATAGAGCACAACACCAGCGACGCCTTCCGTCTTGTGAATCAGCAGATTGAGATCGTCCAACTCATCATCGTACCCCTCACCCTCATCGTCATCATCCTGGCACCCCTCATCATCCAGATTTTGTTGACCGACGAATTCTTCCCCATCTGCCAGATTATTCGTTTCATGGCAGTGGCAGGCGTCCTTCGCGCATTCTGTTTCCCGATGGACTATATTGCACTTGCTAAAGGTGACATGAAGTATTTCTTCTGGTTTGAAGGCGTTGCCAACAACCTGAAAAACCTGATTATCATCATCTTCTTCTATCACCTTTACGGTTTACAAGGACTCGGATACGCCGCTCTCATCACATCAGTCATAGACATCGTTGCCAGCACGACACTCGTTCACTGGCGCTACGGATTTACACTCTCGCAAACCACTGTCCGTCTCGTTCTTTTTCTTCTCCTGATAGTGATCCTGTGTTTTTCTGCTACTTTCCTTCCCGTTTCGCCCTGGGTGTACGCACTCGAAGCATTGCTGGCAATATTCGGAAGCTGGTACTGCTACCGGCAGCTCGACCGCCGCATCGACATTCGCAATCTCTTCCATTCAGCATTACATCGGAAGAAAGCTTAGAAATCATACGCACATATACAAAAAAAGACTTCCAACAAAACATTGGAAGTCTCTTTCTTTAGTTGGGATACAAGGACTCGAACCTTGAATAACAGGACCAGAATCTGTTGTGTTGCCAATTACACCATATCCCAATCTTTCTGGGCATCTCAGCGGGCAGCGCCCCTGCCTCTCTTCCGAAATGCGGTGCAAAGGTACGACAAAAAATCAAAACAGAAAAACGATTTCCGAAAAATTTTAGGAAAATCACGAAAAAATATGATTATACGGGAAAAAAGGCGTAAATTTGCAGGGTAAATCAATGAAAAAAGTCTTATGAGACCCCTGATTCTGCTCTCGAACGACGATGGTTATGCCGCAGCAGGCATCCGCCAACTGGCCGACATGGTGACCGATATGGGTGACGTGCTGGTCGTGGCTCCCGACGGAGGACGTTCCGGATGCTCCATGTCGTTCACCAGCAGTGTACCACTCAGTCTTCGAAAAATCAGTGGTGGTTACGGCCTGCCCCATACCGAGGTGTATGCCTGTTCCGGCACACCCTGCGACTGCATCAAGATGGCGATGCACGAAGTGCTGGGCGGTCGGCGTCCCGATATCGTTCTGGCTGGCATCAACCACGGTGACAATGCAGCGGTGAACCTTCACTACTCGGGCACGATGGCTGTGGCAATAGAAGGAACATTGAAGGGGGTGCCATCAGTGGCATTTTCGAGTCGGAAGATTGAGGCCCAGGCCGACTTCAGTGCCTTGCGGCCCACAGTACGTCGCATCGTGCAAAAAGTGCTGAGCCAGGGACTGCCCAAAGGGGTGTGTCTCAACGTCAACTATCCTGACGCCGAATCCTTTCAAGGCATCCGAAGCTGTCGGATGGACATGGGCGACTGGGTGAACGAACTGGAGCGGCGCATCGACCCTCGCGGCCGTACCTACTACTGGGTGACGGGCTCTTACGAGAGCCATAACGGCCACGACCCTGCGACCGACACTTGGGCACTCGACCATGGCTACATCGCCATCACCCCTATCCAGATAGACATGACGGCACACGATTTCCAGTTTGAAGTTTGAATGAAATACTATCTCATTGTCGGAGAAGCATCCGGTGACCTGCACGCCTCGAACCTGATGAAGGCCTTGCTGCAGAACGACCCTGCAGCACAGTTCCGCTACTATGGTGGCGAAAAGATGCAGCAGGTGGGCGGCACGTTAGTGAAGCACTACCGCGACTTGGCCTATATGGGATTTATCCCTGTGTTGATGCATTTGCCCACGATACTGAGCAACATGCGCCGTTGCAAGCAGGACATTGTGGCGTGGCAACCCGACGTGCTCATCCTCGTTGATTATCCAGGCTTCAACCTCAACATTGCTGAATACATCCACACCCACACGCAGATTCCGGTCTATTATTACATTGCGCCAAAAATATGGGCTTGGAAGGAACACCGCATCAAGAACATCCGTCGCGACATCGACGCACTCTTTTCCATCCTGCCCTTCGAGGTCGAGTTTTTCGAACAGAAACACCACTATCCCATCCATTACGTGGGAAATCCGTGTGTCGATGCAATCGAAGAATTTCAAAAAGAGAAAAGCCCTGAAGCTCAGACAGACAAACAGCCATCAATCGCCCTACTGGCTGGCAGCCGTAGACAGGAAATCAAGGATAACCTGCGCACGATGGTGCTTGCCGCATCCCAGTTCAGCGACTATCGACTCGTCGTCGCCGCTGCACCCAACATCGATGCAGACTATTATCACCGATACATCCCTAAGGATATCAAGGTGGAACTGGTGTGGGGACAGACTTACGATGTGGTGTCGAAAGCCTCGGCAGCCCTTGTCACCTCGGGCACTGCTACGCTCGAAACAGCAATTCTCCGTACTCCGCAGGTGGTGTGTTACTATGCTCCGCTCGGCTGGCTCATCCGACGTCTGCGCCGACTTTTGCTGAAGGTGAAGTATATCTCGCTCGTCAATCTCGTGGTTGACCGTGAAATAGTGCGTGAGTTGGTAGCAGACGAGATGAATACAGAACGTCTGACCCAAGAACTGGCTGACATCCTGCCAGGAGGTTCACGCCGCCAGCAGATGCTGACCGACTACGAAGAAATGAACAGACGTCTCGGACCTGCAGGTGCCTCAGTACGTGCTGCCAAAGGCATTATACAAGAATTAAAAATTAATAATTAACAGCTTTCAACTATAAACTATATGTTCAAAACGTCATACAACGAAGAAGAAGCCAATGAGCTGCTCGCTTGGATTGACAGCAATCCGACTGGCGAAATGGATCTTGGCGAGGGCATTTACATCAAGGATATTGCCTACTTCTGCAAACAGATGCGTGCCATCGTTCAGAATCGCCACAAAAACCCTGCCTTTGCGGGACAGATGGAAGTGCTTGTCCGTCTGAAAGAAGCTTACGAAAAGAAGAATGAAAAGTGACGTTCGCCCCAAAAAGTTTCTCGGTCAGCATTTCCTGACCGACATGAGCATCGCCCAGCGCATTGCCGACACCGTCGATGCGTGCCCCGACTTGCCCGTCTTAGAAGTAGGTCCAGGCACAGGCGTACTGACTCAGTTCCTCATGCAAAAGGAGCGCGAACTGAAAGTAGTCGAAATCGACCGCGAATCGGTGCCGTATCTGAAGGAGCACTTCCCCACCCTCGCCTCGCAGGTGATTGAAGCAGACTTTCTCACGACCGACCTCCACGCCCTGTTCGACGGCCGCCCGTTCGTGCTCACCGGTAACTATCCCTACAACATCTCGAGCCAGATTTTTTTCCGCATGTTGGAACACCGCGACCTGATTCCCTGCTGTACGGGGATGATTCAGAAGGAAGTCGCCGAACGTCTTGCAGCAGCACCAGGCAGCAAGGCATACGGCGTGCTCAGTGTGCTGGTACAGGCTTGGTACGATGTAGATTATCTGTTCACCGTCAACGAAACCGTCTTCAATCCCCCGCCCAAGGTCAAGAGTGCTGTGGTTCGGCTAACACGCAACAAGCGGGAAAACCTGGGATGCGACGAGCAATTGTTTCGCCGCATCGTCAAAACCGTGTTCACCATGCGCCGCAAGATGATGCGCAACGGCATGAAGCAACTGCTGGGCGCTGGCCATCCCATGCTCACCGACCCATTCTTTAACCGTCGCCCTGAGCAAGTGTCGGTCGAGGAATTTATCCAACTGACCAACAACATAACAAATAACGACCTCACACGCTCCCTCCAATGTTGAAGTCAACGCTCGACGAATAAGCTTTAATTTCATGAAACGTATTCTCCGCATAGCATTTCCACTACTGCTCGGCTGCGCCATCCTCTGGTGGATGTATCGAGAGTTCGACTTCAGTCGAGTTCGCGATGTCCTGTTCGACGATATGTCGTGGGGATGGATGCTCCTGTCCCTCGTGCCAGGGGCTTTGGCGATGATATTGCGAGGCCTTCGCTGGATTCAGACACTCGAACCCCTCGACGAACATCCTCGCCGCAGCACCTGCATCCACGCCATCTTTCTCTCCTACATGACCAGCCTCGTCGTCCCCCGACTGGGCGAAGTGTCGCGCTGCGGTGTGCTCAAACGTTACGATGGAGTGAGTTTTTCAAAAGCCATCGGCACCGTTGTCACCGAACGCATTGTCGATAGCCTGTTGCTGCTGCTGATCACCAGCCTCGTTTTCCTCACGCAGATACCCATCTTCATGGGTTTCTTCCGCCGTACCGGCACCAACATCGGCGCTTGGCTCAACACGTTCACCCCCACCGGATGGTTCGTCACCCTCTCCCTCCTGCTCATCACCCTCATCTTTGTCTGGTTGCTGCTGCGACGCTTCGGCGTAGGTGGAACACTATCTAAAATGATAAGCGACGTGAAAGACGGTATGTTCTCGTTGCGAGACGTTCGCAACCTGCCTCTCTTCACGGTTTACACCCTTGGCATTTGGGTCTGCTACTTTCTCCATTTCTATCTCACCTTCTTTGCTTTCACTGCCACCTCCCATCTCAGCATCACGGCAGGACTCGTCGCCTTCATTGCCTGCACACTGGCCGTCGTCGTTCCCACCCCCAACGGCATGGGTTCGTTCCATTTCGCCGTTAAGACCATCCTCGTGCTCTACGGAGTAGAGACCACTATGGCCGAAAGCTTCGTCCTCATTGTACATGCCTTCCAGACACTGCTCATCCCACTGCTTGGCATCTACAGCATGCTGGCGCTGAGTCATCGCAAGCCTGCCACCACTCCCACTAATCCGCAGTGCACAGGCAGCGACACCGCAGTGCACAACTAAACTACACAGCTGTGCACAGGAAATTTCACCGCAGTGCACTGGAAATTTATCCGCAGTGCACTGGAAAATTCACAACTGTGCACTGAAAATTGCATCGCTGGGAGAATTCAATAAACCATAAAGCCGACTTTAGGCAACACAAAATCCCATGCAAGGACAGAACGCCTTGCATGGGATTTTTTTGTCGGAATAGAATGAGGGAAATCAGTCGTTCTCAGGACGCAGGCGACGTACAACTTCGCCTGTACGCCACATTTCGCTGTCGTGCAGTGCCTTCAATTCGGCTTCGAGACCTACACGATAGTCGGGCTTCGAGTTGGCATCGATGCTGATCTGTGCCTCTTGACCGGTGACAACGCTATGGTACAACTTCTCCATAACGGGCTTGATGGCATCGTGGAACGGACCCATCCAATCGAGGGCACCACGCTGCGCTGTGGTCGAGCAGTTGGCGTACATCCAGTCCATACCATTCTTGGCAAACAGCGGCATGAGCGACTGCGTGAGTTCCTCAACCGTTTCATTGAATGCTTCGGAGGGTGTGTGTCCGTTCTCGCGGAGCACTTCGTACTGTGCCAGCAGCAGTCCCTGGATGGCACCCATCAGCGAACCGCGTTCGCCAGTCAGGTCACTCGTTGCCTCACGCTTGAAGGTCGTCTCGAACAGATAGCCGCTGCCGATACCGATACCGAAGGCGAGCACTTTCTCAGTAGCGTGTCCGCTGGCGTCCTGATAGACGGCGTAGGATGAGTTCAGACCACGGCCTTCGAGGAACATCGTGCGGAGACTGGTACCACTGCCCTTCGGAGCAACCATGATGACGTCGATGTCCTTGGGAGGTACGACACCAGTACGGTCGTTCCAAGTGATGGCGAAACCATGACTGAAGTAGAGCGTCTTGCCTGCTGTGAGGTAGGGCTTAATCTTGGGCCAGAGCTGCATTTGGGCTGCGTCGCTGAGGAGCATGCAGACGATGGTACCGCGCTCAGCAGCTTCTTCGAGCGAGAAGAGCGTTTCGCCTGGTTTCCAACCGTCGGCAACAGCCTTGTCGTAGGTCTTGCCTGGACGCTGACCGACAATGACATTGAAACCGTTGTCGCGGAGATTGCATGCCTGACCAGGACCTTGAACACCGTAACCAAGAACGGCGATGGTTTCGTTTTTCAACACTTCGCGAGCTTTCTCGAGAGGAAACTCTTCACGGGTCATCACCTCTTCGATGACTCCGCCAAAATTCATTTTAGCCATAACTATGATAAATTAAAAAATAAAAATTAAAAGTTTAAAAGCGCACGTACAACGGGAGTTCCGCGGTCGCCGCCTGGTATGAAATCCTTGCGAACTTCGACTTCGTAGGTCGTGTCGCTGACTTTGCGACGGAAGAAGGACAGGAGATCGCCGAAGCGACTTTCGGCCATATAGGCAATCTCCAGTCGATGAAGGTTGCTGGCGTCGGCATAGCAGTCCATCGGAAAGAGATCCATGATATGCTCAATGTACTTGATACTGTTCACGTGTCCGTTCATGTCGATGTCGCTATACTTGGCATGGTGTGCCTTGACAAAATCCTCGTCGTGCAGAGGTTTCACTCGTCCTTGCGGATCAATGGGACATGGCTCCTGAGGGGCAAGAAAGTGCTGGAACACTTCGCCTTCCATCTGTTCGAGCTGGGCGGGCTGACGCGATTCGTAGTCAATCATCGCCCAAATGCTACGGGCGTAGCCGAAAGTGCGTCCGTCGGTCCCCTTCACGGCGAAGTTACGGTTGGTGAACAGGCGGTAGATGCTTTCTATCCATGTGCTCACCGCTATTTCGTCGTACACCTTCGGCATCTCTGGCATCTCGATGGCCAATCGTGAGAGTACCCAGGAGTAGCGCTTGCCGTTCAGGTCCATCATGCCGAAACCACGTGCTTTGGCATGGTTCTCTGCTGCATTGAGCAGAGCCTTACCCAACGACGGCCAGCTCCAACGACGCTGATGGTCGGTGTTGAAGGGATCGACCACCATCGTAGTCGTATCTATCTTGCGGTCAGTCATGATCAATTAATAATTATGAGACTTCCAATTGAAAAATTCAAACTTAAACCAGCAATTATAAACAACGTTGGAGTTCCCTCTGTGCCAAATATTCGTCGAGATGTTCCACACGGCTCTTCGTGATGGCGATGCGTCCGCTACGCACAAACTGCAGCACAACGCCGAGCTTGTTCAGACTTTCGTAGAGCGAGAGAATGTCGCGGGTGATGCCAGTCTTCTCAACAGTGGCATAGGTGGTGTTCACCTCCACAATCTTGGCATCGTGCAGCCGCACAGCCTTGCTCACCTCGCGGTTCTTGAGCATAAGCGGTGTGGAAATCTTGATGAGCGAGGTTTCAATGATGAAAAGTTCGTCATCGGTGTAATAGTTAGCCTTGAGCACCTCGATGCGCTTCTCCATCTGCTTGGTGAGCATCTTCGCCATCTGTTCCTCACAGTAGCAGGTGATGGTGAACTTATGCACGCCAGGCGTGGACGACGCACTCACATTCAGGCTTTCGATGTTCACCTGCCGACGTGTAAAGACCGCCGTAATCTGACTGAGCAAACCTGGGGTATTCTCAGAGTAGATGATGAAGGTGTAGAAAGTGAATTCCGGACAGACTCCATTGGGCTGGTCACACTTGCCACAGGTGGCACAATCTGTATTTTGCTTTGCCATATAAACTTATTGAGGTATTTCCAAAAGCATGTCATCGACGTTGGCACCCGGCGGTGTCATCGGCAATACATTGTCTTCTTCTTTCACAGCACATTGCAACAAGTAGGGGCCGTCGGTTGCAAGCATCTCACTGATGGCAGCGTCGAGGTCGGATCGTTCCACCACCGTGCGAGCCTTGATGCCGTAAGCTTGGGCAATGAGTTCGTAGTCGGGGTTCATCATCGGCGTGAACGAATAGCGGTGGTTGAAGAACATGGCCTGCCACTGGCGAACATTGCCGAGATAGTTGTTGTTGAGCAGGATGATCTTGACGGGCGAACCTTGCTCCATAATGGTGCCCAGTTCCTGAATCGTCATTTGCAATCCACCGTCACCGACAAAGAGACATACGGTGCGGTCGGGAGCTCCAAACGTCGCACCGATGGCAGCAGGCAGACCGAAACCCATCGTGCCGCATCCACCACTGGTGACAACGCTGCGCCCTTTGGTAAACTTGAAGTAGCGACAACCGAACATCTGATTCTGACCGACATCGGTCACAAGTATGGCCTCATTATGCGAAGCCTCACTCACACGACACACAACTTCGGCCATCAGCAACGGCCCATCCTTGGGATGAACGGCACGGTCAATCACCTTGTTGTATTCCTTCTCAGCGTATGGCTTGAAGCCGTCGATCCACGACTGGTGCGTCGTCGGGTCAAGCAGCTCAGTCACAGCAGCCAGTGTCTGCTTACAGTCGCCCAACACAGCCAGGTTCACCTTCACATTCTTGTCGAACTCCGACGGGTCGATGTCGAAATGGATAATCTTGGCCTGTTTGGCATAAGTCTTCAAATTACCCGTCACGCGGTCGTCGAAGCGCATACCCACAGCGATGAGCAGGTCACACTGATTCGTCATCACGTTCGGACCAAGGTTGCCATGCATTCCGAGCATACCCATATTGAGCGGATGGTCGCTGGGCAAAGCAGACAGTCCGAGCAGGGTGCACCCAGCGGGCAACTGTGCCTTTTCGAGGAAAGCACGCAACTCTTCGCGGGCATCACCCAATTCCACTCCTTGACCCACGAGCACAAAGGGTTTGACCGCATTGTTGATCATACGTGCCGCTTCGTGGATGGCATCGCTGTCAGGTGTTGGCACGGGATCGTAAGAGCGAATGAAATCCACCTTGGACGGTTCATAGTCGATGATGGCAGTCTGTGCGTTCTTCGTGAAGTCGAGCACCACAGGTCCGGGGCGTCCGCTACGAGCGATGTAGAAAGCACGAGAAACAGCCCACGACACATCTTCGGCACGACGAATCTGGTAGCTCCATTTTGAAATAGGACTAGTCACGCCGACCACGTCAACCTCCTGAAAGGCATCCGTGCCGAGGAGCGATGTGCCGACCTGTCCGCAGATGACCACCATCGGCGTCGAGTCGATCATCGCATCGGCAATGCCCGTCACCGTATTGGTGGCTCCAGGACCACTGGTCACGATAGCGCAACCCACTTTGCCGCTCACACGAGCATAGCCCTGCGCAGCATGCACAGCTCCCTGCTCATGTCGAACGAGCACGTGGTTCAGACGGTCACGGTAGTCATAGAGCGCATCATAGACAGGCATGATGGCACCGCCAGGATAGCCGAACAACGTCTCAACGCCCTCGGCCAGCAACGACTGCATCAGTGCTTCAGCACCACTTATGTTCTTATTCATCATTCTTCGTTAATCATTCTGACACCACCCTTGTCGGCACTGCTCACACTCTGAGCGTATGCACGCAAAGCCTTGCTCACCACGCGATGGCGACGTAACGGCTGCATGGGACGCTGTGCCAGTTCTTCGTCCGACAAACGGACATTGATACTGCGGTTGGGAATATCTATCTCGATGATGTCGCCATCCTGAATCTTGCCGATGTTGCCACCAGCAGCAGCCTCAGGCGAAATGTGCCCAATGCTCAGTCCACTTGTGCCGCCACTGAAACGGCCATCGGTGATGAGAGCACACTCCTTCCCCATGTGCATACTCTTGATATAAGAAGTGGGATAGAGCATTTCCTGCATGCCAGGACCACCCTTCGGGCCTTCGTGTGTGATAACCACCACGTCGCCCTTCTGCACCTTTCCGCCCAAAATACCCTCACAAGCATCTTCCTGTGAGTCGAACACCTTGGCAGGACCGGCAAACTTCCAGATGCTTTCATCCACGCCAGCCGTCTTGACCACGCAGCCATCTTGGGCAATGTTGCCGAACAGCACAGCCAGACCGCCATCGCGAGTATAAGCATGCTCAATGTCACGGATGCAACCATTGGCACGATCCTTGTCCAGACTCGGCCACTGCGTATCCTGCACACCCAGCTGGTTGCAGAATCGGCCTGCAGGTGCACAACCATAGATGCGCTGAGCATCGGCATCAACCGTATCGTTCAGAATAGAGTATTTCTCAATATCCTCAGCCAGCGTACGACCATCCACGCGCATCACGCCCGTGTCGAGCAGTCCACCCTTTGCCAGTTCACCCAGGATGCCGAGAATGCCGCCAGCCCGACCACACTCCTGCACACTGTACTTTTGCGTGTTCGGCGCCAGTTTACATAGACAAGGTACACGGCGCGAAAGCTGGTCGATGTCACTCATCTTGAAATCAACCCCACCCTCCTGAGCCACAGCCAGCAGGTGCAGGATTGTATTCGTCGAACCACCCATAGCAATATCCAACGTCATTGCATTCAGGAAAGCAGCACGAGTGGCAATCGAACGAGGCAGTACACTCTCGTCGCCCTGCTCATAGTAGGCTAAGGCATTCTGAACAATCTGTCGTGCAGCCTGCTTCATCAGTTCCACACGACCCACGTGCGTCGCCAGAATCGTACCATTGCCAGGAAGCGAAAGACCAATCGCCTCGGTGAGCGAGTTCATCGAGTTCGCCGTGAACATACCCGAGCAGCATCCGCAACCAGGACAGGCACGGTTTTCTATTTCGGCCAGTTCGTCGTCGCTCACGCTCGGGTCGGCACCCTTCACCATTGCGGTCACCAGGTCCAGGTTCTCACCCTTCCACTGCCCCGCCTCCATCGGTCCGCCGCTGACGAACACTGCGGGAATATTGAGCCGCATAGCCGCCATCAGCATGCCAGGCGTTATCTTGTCGCAGTTGGAGATGCAGATCATCGCATCTGCCTTGTGGCCGTTGACCATATACTCCACCGAGTCGGCAATGATGTCGCGCGAAGGCAGCGAATAGAGCATACCGTCGTGTCCCATGGCGATGCCGTCGTCGATGGCAATCGTATTGAATTCGGCAGCATAGCAGCCCATCCGTTCAATCTCCTGCTTCACAATCTGACCTGCCTCATGCAGGTGAGTATGTCCAGGCACAAACTGCGTGAACGAGTTGACAATGGCAATAATCGGTTTGCCAAACTGTTCGCGCTTCATACCATTCGCCACCCACAAGGCGCGGGCACCAGCCATACGGCGACCCTCGGTGCAGACGGCACTTCTGAGTTGATGTTTCATAGAGACTCTCTTTTTACCGTTCTTTTGTAAATTGCTGCAAAGTTACATCTTTCTGCGCGGTTTACCATCGAATTTCCTAAAAAAAACGCCCATAACTTACATTTTCATGCCTTTTTACGGCAAATTCTTACCATCTAAAAGCAAAAACACAGAAAAACCCAAAAATCTTCATAGAGACTTTCGGGTTGTCGGATGGTGGGTTGTTGCCTCGCGGCCTACGAGAGGAACTTAATGAGTACGCCTGCTGCCACGGCACTGCCGATGACGCCAGAGATGTTGGACGACATGCAGTAGTTGAGCACGTGGTTCTTGGGGTCGTACTTCGTAGCGATGTCGTTGCACACGCGGCTGGCCATAGGCACAGCAGAGAGACCCGTGGCTCCGATGAGTGGATTGATTTTCTTCTTGGTGAAGAGATTGAAGAGCTTCACCATCATGATGCCTGCCGTGATGGAGAGGGCAAAGGCGAGGAAGCCGCCGACGACGATGCCGATGGTGGTCCAGTTGAGGAACGCTGCCGAGGTCATCGTAGCTCCAACGCAAAGGCCGAGGAACACGGTGGCGGTGTTCATGATCGAGTTGGAGACGGTGTCAAAGAGTCGGCTGGTGTCGCTACCGATTTCCTTGAGCAGGTTACCGAACATGAGCATACCAATCAGACTAACTGCTGTGGGAACGAAAATAGCGACGATGGTGGTCACGGCGATGGGGAAGATGATCTTGATGACGCGCATGTTCTTGATTTCGTTCTTCGCGGGATAGAGTTTGTCCTGCTCCTTCATGTTGATCATGAGTTCCTTCTTCGTGCATGTCAGTTTGACGACGAGCGGAATGATGACGGGGACGAGGGCCATATAGCTATAGGCAGCGATGGCGATAGGTCCGAGCAGATGGGGTGCAAGCTTGATGGTGGTGAAGATGGCTGTCGGGCCGTCGGCTCCACCGATGATGCCGAGCGAGGCTGCCTCTTTCAGGGTGAATCCCATGAGCACAGCACAGATGAGCACGAGGAAGATGCCGAACTGGGCTGCTGCGCCGAAGATGCTGAGTCGCAGGTTGCGCAGCATGGGACCGAAGTCGGTGAGGGCTCCGACTCCCATGAAGATGATAGGCGGCAGGAACCCTGTCTTGATGAGCATGTAGTAGAGGAAGTTCATCAGTCCGAGGTCGTGTGCAATGGCTGGCAGCGACATCTCCCAGATGTTGTATTCTTTGCCGTCCTTCACGATGATGCCTTCTTCGGTGGCTTGCAGCACTCCCATGTCGCCACCAGGGAAGTTGGCGATGAGCACGCCGAAGGCGATGGGGATGAGCAGGAGCGGCTCGTAATGTTTGACGATGCCGAGGTAAAGGAGCACGAAGGCGATGGCATACATCACGAGATAGGACGGATCAGCAACCAGGTCGCTGATGGCCGTCATTTCGTATAGATTTCTTAATATCTCTGTCATTGTTTTAAGTACAAATTACGAAGTACAAAGTACAACGTGGATGAAAAGTAACAACTCGTCAACTTGTTAACTCGTCAACTCGTTAACTTAAGTACAAATTACGAAGTACAAAGTACAACGTGGATGAAAAGTAACAACTCGTCAACTTGTTAACTCGTCAACTCGTTAACTTAAGTACAAATTACGAAGTACAAGTTACCCTATCTTCATGATGACGTCGTCTTCCTCGACGCTGTCACCGGAGTTGACGAGGATGGCTGTGATGGTGCCGTCGCGGTCGGCCTTGATGGCATTGTACGTCTTCATGGCTTCGATGTAGCCGACAACGTCACCTTCCTTCACCTGGTCGCCCACCTGCTTGGGGGTTTCACTGGTGTCTTTCACACGGAAGAACTTACCTTCGAGCGGAGCAAGGAGGTCAGCACCTTCTCCGGCAGGAGCGGCAGGTGCGGCGCTCTGTGCAGCTGCAGGCAGATCGTTGCCATAGGCTATCTCAACCTTGTAGTTCTGTCCACCCACATTCACGGTGATGCTCTTCGGCAGTTCTGCTTCGGTAGCAGCAGGTGCTGCTTTCGCTGCCTTGCGCTTGGCGAGGTCGGCTTCGAAGTCAGCCTTGGCCTTACCGCTCTTGTAGGCTTCGTACTGTGTGGGGTGCATGGAGTATTCGAACAGTTCTTCGTCGTCCTCGCCGAGGGGCCATCCCTTCTCTTCCATCTTCTGACGATAGTCGTCGAGGTCGTCGGGATAGTTTTCCTGCGGGTCGGTGTCAAGGAACTGGCGACCTTCGGCCTTGGCCATCTCGATGAGTTCGGGTGCCACAGGACCAGGCAGACGTCCGGCTTTGCCGAGAATCATGTCCCAGATGGTGTCGGCAATCATCGACCAGCGCTCTTTGCCCTTCTCCATCTGAATGACGTTCATCAGTGCGAGGTTCTTGACGTACTGCGAGAAGGGGGTGACGAGGCAGGGGTAGCCGACCTTGGGCCATACGTATGCCACTTCGTCGAACAGCTTGACGAGGATTTCATCGGTGGTCAGCGGCTTCTGTCCGTGTTTTTCCTTCCACTTGTTGAGTGAGGCAAGGTTCTCCTCGAGGTCGGTCATCAGGCTTCCCATCATGCCACCAGGCAGTCCTGGTTTGACGAGCAGCGAGTTGTTGATGCGGTTGAGTTCGGGGCAGTAGTAGCCGAGGAAGTCGTCCATCATTTCCTGAATCTGTGTGCGCACTTCCATGTAGGCTTCCATATTGATTTCCTTCACCTTAAAGCCTGCGTCCTTAAGCATTTCTTGAACTGCGATGATGTCGGCGTGACCTGTTCCCCATGCCAGGGGTGCCACGGCGGTATCGACATAGTCGCAGCCATTTTTGCACACTTCGAGAATCGATGCCATGCAGAAACCAGGACCGGCGTGCGAGTGGTATTGCACGACGATGTCTTTCTTCAGTTCCTTGATACCTTTGACAATCTTACCGAGCGAGTCGGGACGTCCGATGCCTGCCATGTCCTTCAGACAGATTTCGTCGGCACCGGCATCAATCAGCACTTTCGCCAGGTTGACATAATACTCCACCGTGTGGATGGGGCTATGAGTGATACACATCGAGGCTTGGGCAATCATGCCTGCTGCCTTGGCATACTGTATCGAGGGGATGATGTTGCGGGTATCGTTGAGTCCGCAGAAGATGCGGGTGATGTCCGTGCCCTGTGCTTTCTTCACCTTATAGAAGAGCTGGCGCAGGTCTTTGGGGCAAGGACTCATGCGCAGTCCGTTGAGCGCACGGTCGAGCATGTGCGTCTGGATGCCTGCCTCGTGGAAGGGCTTGGTCCACTCACGGACCGATCGGTTGGGATTCTCGCCGTAGAGCAGGTTGACTTGTTCAAAACCACCGCCGTTCGTCTCGACACGATCGAAACAACCAATGCGGATGATGGCAGGTGCCACCTTGAGCAGTTGGTCCACACGCGGCTGATACTTGCCGGCGCTCTGCCACATGTCGCGGAAGACCAACGAGAATTTTACTTCCTTCATATCTTTTCGATTTTATTGACTTTTCCCTTGCCGCCCGTCAGCTGACTGACTGCAGCAGCGATAACACTCTTGGTGGTTGCATCCACCGACTGCAACGCACTGGCCAGCGCTGCCGTCTTCTTACCTTGTTCCTCGGCCGGAGCATACTTGTTGACAAGTGCGATGAGCGCCTTGCCAAGATAGATGACAATGAGCAGGATAACAAACACAGTGGTCATGCCGACCACGAGCAATCCTAAAGCTTCATTCAAATTTTCCATATCGTTTCTACTTATTGATATATTGTCAAACGAAAAAATCGCTGCAAAGGTACGGATAATTTCCGACAAATCGAAACGATAATGCAAAATAATCTTAAAAACTGTCAACCTCTTAAACCAATTTGCCGTTCAGACGTCAGAAGAATAACAACGTTTCCTGTCAACTAAAAGAGCAAAGTAAAATTTGTTTAGGGTTTAGGGTTTAGTGTACTGGTGAGTCAGATAGCGCGCTAAACATTAAGCACTCAACACTAAACATTCTTTGAACTTTTCCTTGGCGAGAAAACGAAAGGAATTTATTCCGACACTTTTTTGTTTAATCACTATTTTTAATGTCTCACTCTTAAAAACTAAACACTGACATGAAAAAATTGTTTTTCACGATGATGCTGGCAGCCATTTCGCTCACATCATTTGCACAGCAACCCAATGGCGGCAGACAGCGCCGCGAGTTCAATCCCGAAGAGATGGCCACACGCCGTGCCACCCAGGTGAAGGAAGCCGCTCAGATCAGCGACGAGCAATACCAGAAGGTGTACGACCTCTACCTCAAGCAGGCACAGGAGGCGCAGGCCAAGATGAAGGAGGCGCAGGAGAAGGGCGAACGCCCGCAGTTCGACCGCGAGGCCATGCAGAAGCAGCGTGAAGCGAACGAAGCTGCCCTGAAAGAAATCCTCACCCCCGAGCAGATGGAGGCCTACAACAAGGCCCAGCAGCAGCGCCAGCAGCGCCGAGGCGGAATGAGGGGCGGCAGACAGGGACGACCGAACGGCGAACTGAACACGACCGACCGTCCCCAGCGCCGCGAACGTCCGCAGCAGTAAGACATCATTACAAACGCAAATCAGGCTGTGTCAGCATCATCGACACAGCCTGATTTTATTTAATGAAATACTCAAGTCTCGGATATTATTGAAGTTAAAGAAGTTAAGGAGTTAAGACACAATTCAGTAGTTGTACTCCACGTTGACCACATGGCCCAGGTCGCCATATTCCAGACGGGTGACAGCCGAGCCGTTGGTGGGCGAATAGCGGAATTGGTAGGTCTGCACCTCGTCGGGCGTCTCGCTATAGACGATGTCGAGGCGCGTAGGCAGATGGGTGGTTGCCTTGCCCAGCATACCTGAGTAGAACATGTATTCTGAGCCTTCACAGCCGAGAGCCCGTGAACTGAGTTCGGGCAGCAGGCCGTTGACGTTGCGGGCGTCGCTGTATGTGTAACTATAAGTATAGTGCTTGGCTGGGGCATCCATACTGGGCGTATAGACAATCGTTGCGATATCGCCGTCGGCGGTCCAGGTGACGAGCGCAGCAGCACCCTTTGTGGTCGTGGCGTTGAATCCCGAATTCTGGTAGGTGACATCCCACGAGATGAGACGTCGATCGGCCGAGTAGGCATAGCGATAGACGGTGTTGCCGCTCGATGCGCTGGCGAGTAGTCCGTCGGCCACGTCGAGTTGTACTGGCGCAGCCTGTCCGCCCGTAGTGACACTGATGCGGGTGGGTTCGTAGTTCAGCTGGTAAGTGGCTGCCTGGTCGTCCTGCACCTCGGTGATGCCATCGGTCAGTTTCCAAGCTTTTGCCAATGTCAGTTGTCCACCGGCATTGTAGGAAAATGTCCAGCGATAGACGGTAGTGAACGCACCGGCATACTTGATTTGCTGCACCGTTGCCCCACCCTCGGCATTGGGAGTCTTGAGCGAGAGGACGGGCACATAGTCGTCGCCGCTGCTGCACGAAGCGAGCAGCATGAGGGCGGTCAGTGCCGAGAGAACTGCATGTTGTGTCTTCATCGTTTCTGCTTGTTTTGAGAATCTGACGGTTATCAAAAAAGCGCAATCGACCACAAAGTCAATTACGCTCTTTCCACCTTAAAAATCTGTTTATGAACGAGGTGCGTGGCGGATTCGAACCGCCGTAACTGGTTTTGCAGACCAGTGACTAAGCCACTCATCCAACGCACCATTGTCGCGTTTGCGGCTGCAAAGGTACGACAAATAATTAAAATTCAAAAATTAAAAATTAAAAATTTTCGAAAAGCAGGAAAAAAATTTGTTTTTGCGCTTCAAACGGCTTAACTTCGCGGCATGAAACCGAACACAGACATGGATTTTGCCAGTCGGGTCGAGGCCTTCGTAGCGGAAAACCGACTGTTGCATCCGCAGGATCGCGTGCTGGTGGCGCTGAGCGGTGGTGCCGATTCGGTCGGCCTTCTGCTTGTGTTGCGCGAGTTGGGCTACACCGTCGAGTCTGCCCACTGCAACTTCCATCTGCGCGGAGCCGAGAGCCAGCGCGACGAAGAGTTTGTGCGCCGGCTATGCCAACGGCTTGACATTCCACTCCACGTATGCGAGTTCGACACCACAGCCTACGCCCACAGCCAGGGCATGAGCATCGAGATGGCAGCCCGCGAGTTGCGCTACGGATGGTTCGACCAACTCTGCCAGGAACGGGGCATCATCAACGTTGCGACGGCTCACCACGCCGACGACAATGTCGAGACGCTGCTGCTCAACCTCGTGCGCGGTACAGGGCTCCAGGGCCTCTGCGGCATACCGCCCCGCAACGGCCGTGTGGTGCGTCCGCTGCTCTGCATCGGGCGGAACGACATTGTCCGGTATCTGGAGCAGAAGGGTCAGGACTATGTCACCGACTCGACCAACCTGCAAACCGACTTCACACGCAACAAGATCCGTCTCGAGGTGCTGCCACTGCTGCGCCAGCTCAATCCTGCGGCCGATGCCAACCTACAGCGCTGCATCGAGAATTTAGCCGAAGTGCAGAAAGTGTATCGTGCGTCGGTCGATGCGCTGACGGCGGCTGCGCTCGACGGTCCGTCCGAACTCGACATCGCCACCATCATGCGTGCTCCATCGCCTCTGTGCGTGCTCCACGAGCTGCTCGCTCCGCTGGGATTCGGCCGTGCCCAGGTGGTCGATATCCTGCGCAGCATCTACCACACGGGCTGCTGCTTCCATTCGTCCACCCATCGCATCGTGGTCGATCGCCAGCAACTGCTGATCGAGACAAAGGACGAGGTGGCTGCGAGTGCTGACGATGATATGCCGTCGGTCGATGCTTTGTTGCACAGCGAAATTGTGCCTTATGTGCCCGAATTCCGCTTCGAGCACACAGCGGAAAAGGCCTATTTCGATGCCGACTTGCTGGCGGGACGCCTGCTGAGCCTGCGCCACCCCCGTCGGGGCGACCGCCTGCGTCCCTTCGGCATGAAGGGGAACCGCCTGGTGAGCGACCTGCTCACCGACCTGAAGTTGAGCCGACTTGAGAAAGAGCGACAGTGGCTTTTGTGTGCCAACGACGACATCGTGTGGGTGGTAGGGCGGCGTGCCTCCGACCTCTACCGTGTGACGTCTTCCACACGCCGAGTCATCATTTTCACCACGCGCGACAGTGGTGAGGTTGAGGGGTAGAAAAGGGAGAGAAAAGATCGAACGCTGCATTCCGCTGAATGCATTGCAAAGTTAGCATTTTTTCTCAAAAAATCAAAATTTACTATGTGCTTTTTTAAGGTCTGTTCCTGTGAATAAAGCCAACATCATCGGCGGACGGCGGACAGAATATTTTTCATCGGCGGACGGAAAATATTCAGACGGCGGACGAAAAAATTTTCAACGGCGAGCAGAATTTATTTCAAGGACACACCCTGCCGAGGCTGCTACTTCTACACCAAGGAAAATGACTGCCCCGAGCAAATGTGTTGTCGGGAACACCGTGCCGATGGCTGCGATGTGATATTCAAGAAAGTTTTACCTTAAAAAAATTGATTTTTGATTTTTGATTTTTTGATTTTTCCCCTAAAAAAAATAGCCTATTATATAATTATATATAATTTATAATAGAATTTAATTTGATTACATTCTGACAGGAGATTTTTGGAAACGAGAAAAATCAAAAAATCAAAAATCAAAAATCAAAAATCAAAAAACAATGGAAAATCCCGTAAAATTCAGAGGTCGCGCCAATGTAGTCGTTTACGAGAACAACGACGTCGATGTGCGAATTCCCGAAGAGAACCCCGACCTCAAACACGTGAAACTTTCAGAATCGAAGTGCGGAAAGCTCAGTCGCACCCAGGGCAAGCAGCCGCAACTGCTCATGTCAATAAAGACAGCGGCGGACAGCCCAGACCCTGCCTACGATTTGCGCCGCGAATTCGAGAAAATCGTGAAGGTTTTAGACCCAAAGGCGAGTGAATTAACAAAAATTAGCACGAAACTGAAAGGACGATGGCTCTCCCGAAGCGACGACCTGAAAATACACGTGCTTATTCACGCTCTGCGCTGTTGTTCCCTGTGGCGTCCTGTTCTCCTTGCAGGCGGCTCTGAACTTCCTCCCACTGTTCCTTTGCCAGCTGCTGCATATCGACAACTTCGTCGCTCTCGTCCACAATCTCGAAACCGAGCATGGTCTCGATGACATCCTCGAGAGTGACGATGCCGCGCATGGAGCCGTATTCGTCGATGATGACGCAGATGTGCTCTTTCTTCTCGAGCAGTTTCTCCCAAATGGTGGACACGGACTCGTCTTCCTGAAACGAGAGGATGGGACGCTGCAGGTCCTTCAGACGGATGTTGAAGCGGTCCTCGGCCAGTTTCTCGAGGATTTCCTGCTTGAGCACGTAGCCTGTGACGTAGTCGTCGTTCTCCTCGTCGTAGAGGGGAATACGCGAGAACTTGGCAAAGTCGTCGGAATTGTAGAAGTCGCGAATCGTCTGCGACGACTCGGCCATGGTGACGACACTCGACGGGGTCATGATGTCGTGTGCCTTCACGTCGTCGAGCTTGAGCAGGTTCTGAATCATCTTGTTCTCCTGCTTTTCGAGCACGCCCTCCTCGGCTCCCGTCGTGACCATCGCCACGACGTCCTCACGGCTGACGCTCACCTGGTCGCTGCCGTCGGAGATGCGGTGGGTAAGCCGTTCGAGCAGCCAGACAATGGGGAAGGTGAGATAGATCAGCACCTGGATGATGCCCGATGCCGGCAAGGCAAGCCGACGCCAATAGTTGGAACCGATAGTCTTTGGTATGATTTCGCTGAACACGAGGATGCAGAAGGTGAAGAGTCCGGACACGAGGCCCACACCGGTGCTGTCGTACAGACGTGCTGCCTCACTGCCGACGAGCGATGCGCCGACGGTGTTGGCAATGGTGTTGACAACGAGAATGGCGGAGATGGGGCGGTCGATGTCGGTCTTCAGTCGCTTGAGGCGTTCCACGCCCTTGGCTCCCTGCTGCTCGAGGGTGTTAATGAACGAGAGGGGAGTTGAGAGCAGAGTGGCCTCGAGCAGTGAGCACAGGCTGGAAAACACCAGCGCCAGCAGCATGTAAGTGACGAGAAGGGAGAAATTGCCTTGCGGAATCAGTGTGGCAAGAGCATCGGAGATGAGGTTGGGAACAGCTAACAGCGGTTCCGCCGGATATGAATCAGCGTCCATCAAAAAGTGATAAAATTGGTTTTCAAACGGCAAAGGTACGACAAAATATTAATAATTAAAAATTAAAAAATAAAAATTAAGGGTAAATAGCAAAATAAGTGTGCTGAGTCGAGGTTTTCTGCCATTTTTTTCGTAACTTTGTATGCAGAAAAGATGAGAAAAGTAACCAACGTTTTCGGTAAGCCAAATGAACAAAGTCAAACTTGTTTGAACGTTGTCATGGCGAGAAAACGAAGGATGAAATCCAACGCTAACGACATACAGAACGACATGCCCATCATGCCTACAAGCCGAGCAACACTCATCGTCCTGCTGCTCACGCTCCTCTGCCAGAGCGTACGTGCCCAGACGCCGCAGGACGAGTGGCAGGAACCGACATTCCCGCTGCGCGAAGTGCGTGCCGTGTGGCTGGCCACGGTGAAGAGCCTCGACTGGCCGAAAAACAAGGCTACCGGCACCTACGACATCGAAGTGCAGAAGCGCGAACTGTGCTCCATGCTCGACCAACTGCAGCGTGCCAACATCAATGCCGTGGTCTTGCAGACGCGCGTACGCGGCTCGGTTATCTACCCGTCCGACATCGAACCGTGGGACGATTGCCTCACAGGACAGGGCGACCGCAACCCAGGCTACGACCCTCTGCAGTTTGCCATCGACGAGTGTCACCGACGCGGCATGGAGCTGCACGCCTGGGTGGTGAGCATTCCGCTGGGCAACGTGCAGAAACAAGGAGGACTCGGCAGCCGTAGCATCACACGACGGCACCCTGAACTTTGCCAAAAGTGCGGACAGGAGTGGTTTATGCAACCCGCTGCCGAGGGGACGGCCGACTACATCGCTGCCCTGTGCCGCGAAATCGCTGAGCGATATGACATCGACGGCATCTCGCTTGACTACATCCGCTATCCCGAGTCTACCTACGGCTATCGCGACAACTGCACCGCCCAGCAGCGACGCGACAACATCACCCGCATCGTCCGACGTGTGCACCAGCAGGTGAAGGCTGTGAAACCATGGGTGAAACTCTCGTCGTCGCCCATCGGCAAGTATGCCAGCCTGCCACGGCAGAGTGCCGGCGGATGGAACTGCTACGACGCCGTCTATCAAGACCCGCAGGCATGGCTGCGCGAGGGGATTCAGGACTTGCTCTTCCCGATGATGTATTTCCGCGGCGACCAGTTCTACCCCTTCCTCTACGACTGGCAGGAACACAGCTACGGACACCCCATTGCGCCAGGACTGGGCATCTACCTGCTCGACCCACGCGAGGGACGTTGGACGCTCGACGAGGTGAGGGCACAGATGCACACAGCCCGCAACATCGGCATCGGCGGCGTCATCCACTACCGCGCCGAGTTCCTGCTGCGCAACTGCAAAGGCATCTACGACACCGTCTGCCGCGAGTTCTGCCCCCACCCTGCCCTCATGCCACGCATGACATGGACAGGCGACACTCTGCCGCCCCGTGCTCCGAGAAACCTCGTGCGTGTGGGTTCGTTCCTCATGTGGGATAAGGTGTTGGAAGGTGGAAAAGAGGTGACGTACAACCTGTACGGATCGAACACCTACCCTGTCGATACAGAGCGTGCCGAAAACCTGCTGCGCACCAACCTGCACGACACACAATTTCTGCTGGAAGGAAAGTTGGCCGAACGACGCTATGTGGCTGTGTGTGCCATGGACCGCTTCGGCAATCAGAGCGAAGCGCTTCAGGAAAAATCAATACAGAGCCGTCCCGACTCCAAAAATGCCTGGAACCCGCAGTCGCGTATCGGCGAGAGTGGCAAGCGCATGGACGACCGCAGCAAGCTGTTCAAATCGTCGAAATGGAAACGGCTGAAATCGGCTTCGGGCAAGAAGGACATGAAGCGCAGATGGCCGTTCTGAACACAGCTGTTGTAGGTGGCGCCGTCTGCCACCATCCGGCTGAGTAACTGCAGCCGTTCATAGAGCCGCAGGGCGGCAATACCCATGTTCATCCTTAGGTTCACTTCGACACAAGGATGAACTTTTCTTTTCCCCTTATCCTCCACCACCATCAGGTCGATGCCCAGCGGACCGTAGTAGCGGCCTGCCAGTCGTGTGGAAAGCAGTTGCGTCCACCGTTCGCCCACCTTGTCCACATCCTCGACGCTATGTCCCCATGCCGCCGCAATACGCTGCCGAAGCTCTTGCTGCGAAGCCACGACGTTGCCGCCATACCTGCCCTGCTGCGACGTTTCGAACACAGAATGGCCAAGAAACACGACCTCGCCTTCACGAGAGAGATGAAATTCGAGGGCAAAATCAAGCACTTTCTGGTAGTAGCGATCGACGAGCAGGCCGTCGTGCCGCTGCATCAAGACACCGACTTTCTCAGCGAACGCCGCATCTGCCAGCCGTCCGACCAGATTGCCGCGGCCGCTGCTGGAGAAGGGCTGTTTGACGATGATCATTTCGTCGGCGGCAAAAGGCACGTCATCCAGCCTTTTGACAAAGCACATCTCGTCGCCGACCCACCCATCGTCCGTCTTTCCGCACTCGTTCTGAAAGTCGTTCATCAGGCTAACAGCAAAAGCACGGTGCGACATCGTCCGCCATAGCGCCAACTCGTCGTCGCCAGGCATCACAGATCGCGCTACCCCACGGCGTGCCAGCTGTTCACGCACAGCCAAATTCCAGCCCCACACACCGACCTGCTCATCGTCGGCGTCAGTCCAAACGAGGGGCAACAGGCGCAAGTCATCCTCCATCTGGCGGATGCGTCGGGGTGGCGTGAAATTGCGGCGGTTGGCCGCCAATGCCATTTCGTGCGAACAATTGAAAAGGAACAAGGAAGACCTATTTCTTTTTGATGTTTTTCATGCGGCGACGGATGGGACTCTTCTCGAGCAGGTCCTCAGAACGCTGATACATATTGTTGAAATATTCCACCACCGCATTACGGGCACTCTCGCCCACCTCCATCACACCTTCTTCCGTGGGACAGATGCACAGCAACCCCTTCGGCACAATGCTCACATCGACCGTCTCGCCCGACTCGATGGGGTCGCCGTCGTAGTGAATCACACCTGGTTTGCTGCGGTGGATGACCAAATGCTTGCAGCGGAACATGCGGATGCGGTTGCTCTCGTCGATGGCTCCGTTGAAGAGCATGACCGCCAGCTGGGGCACTTCCAACACGTTGAACGGCTCGACAATCGTCACGTCCATCAATCCGTCGCGCACCGAAGCCTGCGGAGCGATATAGGCGTTGTTGCCATACTGCGAGGCATTGGCACAGGCGATGAGCACAGCCTTGTAGGTGACGTGCTCCTCGTTTTCGTTCTCCACATCCAGTTCGTAAGTCTCGGGCGAATAGCTCAAGGCTGAACGCAGGACATTCTCGACGTAGGTGGCAGGACCACGTTTGCCAGCTTCGGCAAACTTCTGCGAGATGAACGCATCGAAGCCTACACCGCATGTGCAGAAGAAAGGGTGCAGGTTGATGAGTCCGTAATCCATCGGCTGTGGCTCGGTCTCGTTGATCAGACGGATGGCACGTATGGCATCGAGGGGGATGTGCAAGTGGCGTGCCAGTCCGTTACCACTGCCACAGGGGATGATGGCCAGGGCTGTGCGGGTGTGAACGATGGCACGCGCCGTCTCGTTCACCGTACCGTCGCCGCCGATGGCACAGACGATGTCCACACCTTCGTTGGCTGCTCTCCGTGCAATCTCTGTTGCATGACCGGCATATTTCGTCTCCACGATATCAAAGTCAAAGCGCTCGCGGTCGATCAGGCGGTCCACCTGACGGAGGATGCTCCGCTTGTTGGTCGTACCCGAGATAGGATTAACGATAAATATGATCTTCTGCTTCATTTTTTCAATTCCAACCGATGGTCGATACACGTGGGCAGTTCTTCCTCGTAGTGCGTCACCATGATGAGAGTTTTAGTGGGGTCGCTGCAATACTCGTCGATGACCTGACGCACAAGCTGACGGTTCTCCATGTCAAGCCCGTGAAGGGGTTCGTCGAGAATGAGCAAGTCGGGATTGCGGACAAAGGCACGCACCACGAGCACCATCCGCTGTTCGCCACTCGACATGCGCAGGAACGAACGGTCGCGCAGGTGCAGGATGCCGAAACGCTGCATCCACTCCTCACACTGCGGCAGCTGATCCGCCCGTGGCTTGCTATACAGACCCACCCAGTCGGTCAGTCCCGAGGCCACCACTTCGATGGCAGGCAGGTCGCGACGATAGGCACGGTGAAGTTCGGGCGACACATAGCCGATGTGGCGTTTGATGTCCCAGATGCTTTCGCCCTGCCCACGCTGATGGCCAAACAGCTCGACATCGTTGGCGTATGCCTGCGGATTGTCGGCACAGAGGATGCTGAGCAGCGTCGATTTGCCCGAGCCGTTCGGTCCGCTCAGCGCCCAGTGTTCCCCCTCATTCACCGTCCAGTTCAGACGGTCCAGAATGGTTCGGGCACCGTAGCGAATCGTCACGTCGTGCAGACGGACGACTGGGCGTGAAGAAGCCTCCCCCCTCCGCCCCCCTCCGAAAGAGGGGGAGTTCATTTCTGCTGATGTATAGTCCCTTTTAATCTTATATTCATTAGTTTGGAGTCCCCCTCCGAAAGAGGGATTGGGGGAGGTCGTAAGGGCCAGGGGCCGTTTTTCACCCACCACCCCATCTTTCACCTCCACCACATGCGTCACACACGGAGGCATGTCGTCGGTCTTCGACATGACCAGGACCAGCAGCACACCCTCCACGTCCTTCAGCCGCTGCAACTCCTCGGCCAGCAGCCGTCGAGCCTCCACGTCAAGGCCGATGAACGGATTGTCGAGGATGAGCACGCGCGGACTGCTCTGCATCGCCTCGCGCAGGATGTGCCGTCGCAGTTCGCCGCTCGAAAGCAGCATCATCGGGTCAGGGTCGTCATGCTGGTTCCAGCGCAACTGATGATAGTAGCGACCGTCGGCCGTTCCATACGTATCACGAAACGTCACCGTGCGAATATTGTCGCACACCATCCGACGCTCGCTCGGCGAAAAATCGTATGTCAGTTCGCCGCCAGGCAGCAGGGGATGAGCCCCTGTCAGCATCTCCACCAGCATCGTCTTGCCACTGCCGTTACGCCCCGTGATCGCCACACATTCGCCCGCATTCAGGCAGAGCGTCACCGGCTGGCGCAGTCGGTAGTCGGGATGGCGGGCCACCGCATTGCGTATGTCAATCACCCGTTGCATCAATACAGAATCTCCTTCACACCATGGTTGCCCACGAAGCGGTTCAGATCGACATTGCCCCGCACACCGCGCAGGCTGCCCTGCCCCGTGTATTGCCAAATCAAGTAGTCATCGTCGTCATAGAGCATCGGCTCGTCAAACGAGTAGGCAGCAATCCAGAACTTATAGCGGCTGTAGCGACCGCCGTGCATATATTTGTTGTAGAAATTCTTTCCCGTATAGATAATCGGACGTTTGCCAAACTCCTTCGTCACCAGTTCCAGCAACTTCTCCAGTCGGGCATGGAACGTCGCCATCGACACCCCGCCCTGCACCTCGACGTCGATCATCGGCAGCAAGTCAATCTGCTTCGGATTCACCACACTCATCATGTTTCGGAACTGCACCTGCGGATCGACGCCAGGGCGGAAAAAGTGGTAGGGCCCCACCTTCAGCCCGTGCCGGCGAGCCTCGCGCAAGTTCGACTGATACGTATCATCCACATAGTTCGCACCCTCCGTCGCCTTCAGATAGACAAACTGAATCTCGCGGTTGCGAGCCACCTCCGCCCAGTTGATATAGCCCTGGTGGTGGCTCACGTCGATGCCCTGCGGGAAGTGGCCCGACACACTGCTGCGCGTTCTCCTAGCCTGCGTCGCGCCGCCACCGCCACCCGTGAGCGACACGTCGGTCAGCTGGCGGGGCGCACTGTCGGGCTTCGACTTTCGGTTGACGGGGTCAGGCTCGATGAGCGGCAGACTGCTGGCCTGCTCACGCTTGAGGTCATATTTGTTCGGCTTCTTGCGAGCCTCGGCCGGCAAGGCCGTCAGCAGCAGAGCCGTGAATGTCAGGAGGAGGAGTCGGTAGTTCATGCGTCGTTGTGCGTTATCAATCCGCGAAGGTACGACATAATCCCGACAAACGGAAATAATCGGCCGTAAATTAACATAAATTATTGATTGGACGCAGGGCACGCCAGGCAAAAACACAGCGCAGCAGGCACTGAGTCATGCTGCGGCAAACTATCTGCTGCACGGCGCAATCACTGCGTGTGCACTGCAGAGAAATTCCCTGTGCACCGCGGAAGGAACTGGGTGTGCACCGCGGAATGAGCTGAGTGTGCACGGCGAAGAAATTGGGTGTGCACCCGCGTGACAATGAGTGTGCAGGGCGATTCTGGCTGGTCAGCGTATGAAGAGCAGTTCGCGATACTTCGGCAGCGGCCAGAGTTCGTCGTCGACCACGAGCTCGAGTTTATCGACGTGGTAGCGGATGGTCTGCAGGTAGGGGGCCACGGTGTCGTGGTAGGCGATGGCACGCTCGCGTGGGTCGGCGATGCGGTTGGCTGCCTTTCGGGCGGCGATCATCTGCTGGACGTTCTCGACGATGAACGACTCGTGTTCCGAGATTTGCTCGATGATCTTGAGGTTGTTGCCCGAGATGCGTTCGGCCTTGTCGGCTGGGAAGATGTCGCGCAGCTTGTGGACGTTGTCGATGAGGACGGACTGGTAGTTGGTGACGACGGGGATGATGTGGTTCATGCAGAGGTCGCCGAAGACGCGCGACTCGATCTGCAGTTTCTTGGTGTAGGTCTCCCACTTGATTTCGTTGCGGGCTCGCAGCTCGGCCTGTGTCATGACGTGCTGGCTCTCGTACATGCGCACGCTCTCGGGGTCGAGGTAGCGGTCGATGATGAGGGGGCAGGAGGTTTCGCAGTCGAGGCCCCGACGCTGGGCTTCCTGTTTCCATTCGTCGCTGTAGCCGTTGCCGTCGAAGCGGATGGGCTGCACGTAGCGGATGTCGTCGCGCAGGACTCGCAGGATGGCGCGTTCCTTGGGTTGTCCGTCGGCGATGAGGGCATCGACTCGCTGGCGGAAGGTGCAGAGGGCTTCGGCCACGGCGGTGTTGAGGGTGAGCATGGCGGCGGCGCAGTTGGCCTGGCTGCCGACGGCTCGGAACTCGAAGCGGTTGCCGGTGAAGGCGAAGGGGGAGGTGCGGTTGCGGTCGGTGTTGTCGATGAGCAGTTCGGGTATGGAGGGGATGTCGAGCTGCATCTTGGTCTTGCCGCCGACGCTGAGTATCTGTTCGTCGGTGGATTCGGCGACGTGGTCGAGCAGCTGGCTGACGGTGCGTCCGAGGAAGGAGGAGATGATGGCGGGGGGTGCTTCGTTGGCTCCGAGGCGGTGGGCATTGGTGGCGGAGATGATGCTGGCCTTGAGGAGTCCGTTGTGGTCGTAAACGGCTCGGAGTGTCTCGACGATGAAGGTGACGAAGCGGAGGTGGTCGAGGGGTGTCTTGCCTGGGGCGTGGAGCAGGATGCCGGTGTCGGTCGAGAGGCTCCAGTTGCAGTGCTTGCCGCTGCCGTTCACGCCTTTGAAGGGTTTTTCGTGGAGCAGGCATCGGAATCCGTGCTTGCGTGCCACTCGCTTCATCATGGCCATGATGAGCATGTTGTGATCGACGGCGAGGTTGGTTTCTTCGTAGATGGGTGCGAGTTCGAACTGTCCTGGTGCCACTTCGTTGTGGCGTGTCTTGACGGGGATGCCGAGCTGGAGGGCATGGATTTCGAGGTCGCGCATGAAGTTTTCGACTCGTTCGGGGATGGCTCCGAAGTAGTGGTCGTCCATCTGCTGGTTCTTAGCTGAGTCGTGCCCCATGAGTGTGCGTCCGGTCATGACGAGGTCGGGGCGTGCTGAGTAGAGGGATTCGTCGACGAGGAAATATTCCTGCTCCCAGCCGAGGTTGCTGGTCACCTTGCGTACGTCGGGGTAGAAGTATTGTGCGACGGCTGTGGCTGCGCGATCGACGGCATAGAGTGCTTTCTTCAACGGCACTTTGTAGTCGAGTGCCTCGCCGGTGTAGGCGATGAAGATGGTGGGGATCATGAGTGTGTCGCCGATGACGAAGACGGGCGACGTGGGGTCCCAGGCGCTGTAGCCACGTGCCTCGAAGGTGGAGCGGATTCCGCCATTGGGGAAGCTGGAGGCGTCGGGCTCTTGCTGCACGAGTATCTTGCCTGAGAACTGTTCGACCATTCCGCCTTTGCCGTCGTGTTCGACAAATCCGTCGTGCTTCTCGGCGGTGCCTTCGGTGAGTGGCTGGAACCAGTGGGTGTAGTGGGTGACTCCGAGGTCCATCGCCCAGCGCTTCATGCCGTCGGCGACTTCGTCGGCGATGGTGCGGTCGAGGGGTGCACCGTTGTCGATGACATCGCACATCTGCTGATAGGCATTGGGCGAGAGATACTGATACATCTTCTGCTTGTTGAAGACGTATTTACCAAAATACTCTGAGGGGCGCTCGCTGCGCAGTGAAACTTCGACGGGTCGCTTCTTGAAGGCCTCGTCAACAACCTTAAACCTTAATCTGGATGCCATAACTTGTGTTGAGCGTTTAGTGTTTTGTGCGAACAAAGGTACGTCTTTTTCAGCAAGTAAATGGTAAAAACGCCGGATTTTAACAGAATTTGTATTAAAAAATACGAAAATATTCATGGAAAATGACAACTAAGACATTTTTTTCGTTATCTTTGCAACAAACAAATAAAAATACACACCACCATGAAAGAAATTAAAATCACCGAAAAGGCTCATAAGGAAATCAAGAGACTGTTTTCCGTCCGTAACAGCGTGAACACGCTCAAGAGCGACCCAGAACTCACTGCCATCTTCGACAATTTTGCCTTCGACGAAACGCTGCGTGTGGCCGATGGCCCTGTCATCGAGAAGACTCGTGTGATGTGCATCCTGGCATCCACACTGGGGTGCAACGCTCTGACGGAGTTCCGTATGTATGTCGATGCAGCACTCAACGTGGGTGTCAAGCCGCGTGAAATCCGCGAAATTGTCTATCAAGCCGTGCCGTTCCTCGGTTTCTCACGAGTGATCGACTTCCTGCTCGTGATGAACGAGGTGTTTGAGAACAACGACATCCGTCTGCCACTCGACGACCAGGCTACGACTACGGACGAGAATTGCCGTCAGAAGGGTGCTGAAATGATTGATGCGCTGTGGGGCGAAGGCAATGCCGAGAATATGCTGGAAACTTCGCCGAAGGGACAAGAGCACATCGTACGCTTCATGACTGACTATTGCTTCGGACGCTTCTATACACGCAACGGCATCGACCTGCAGCACCGCGAACTCATCACGTTCTGTATGCTGGCTGCAATGGGTGGCTGCGACGAACGTCTGCGAACGCATGCCATCGGTTGCAAAAACACTAAGATTACGAAGAAGGAAATGGTGGCTGCCGTGACAGCCATGCTGCCGTGGATCGGATTCCCTCGTTCGCTCAACGCCATCAACATCATTAACGATGCCTACAGCGAAAAGCTGATTTGAGAGCCTCCCCCCAACCCCCTCCGAGAGAGAGGGAGAAGGGTTGTGCAAAAAACATCAAGGCGGATGCACAGCTAAGTGTCATCCGCCTTGATTTGTTCATTGAACGTAGAACGTTCATCGCTTCACGTTCAATAAGCCCTGAATCCATGCTACCATATCCTTCAAGACTTCGGGCGAAAGTGTTTCCTCAATCTCACCGTACTCTGTAGGAAGACCTGTGGCTGCGTGCTGGAAGAGGTGGTTGAGTTCGGGATAGATTTTGAGACAATGATGCTTGTTCTGAGGAAGAAGACGCTCAATGGCCGTGAGATTTTGCTCGGCAATGACTTGGCTGTCGCGGTCGCCATTCAGCGCAAAGACAGGACAACGGGTCTTGCGAATGTCGGTCGATGGGTCGTAGTCGATAAACCAGCGAAGCCACGGCTGTTGCTGGACTGCATCTTGCTGACGCAACTGACGGACCGTCATTGTAGCTGGCTGCCCCGATAGTGTAAGGATTCGATTCCCCTGCGCTGCAAGCAGTGTGTCGCCTTTCACGCCAGGACTTGCCAACGAAATGAGATAATCGACTTTCTTCTGTGCGCCCAACATGAAGGCAATGCTGCCACCCTCACTATGGCCAAGCACACCGATGATGCCGAACTTTTTCAGTCTACGCAAATAGTCAATGCCAGCAGCGGCATCGCGCATGAAATCGAGCGTAGTTGCATTGCGCACTTCCCCACCCTGCGACTTTCCTGTGGCACGATCGTCGTAACGGAGCGTGGCGATGCCTTGTCGAGCAAAATAGTCAGCTATGACGAAGAAGGGCTTGTGCTGCATCAGCTCTTCGTCACGGTTCTGCTGACCACTACCTGTCACGAGTAGAACGACGGGCGTCTGCTTCGGCTGCTGTGGGTCATAAACCAATGGGTAGGTCAATGTGCCCGCAAGTGTCACCCCGTCTTGTTCATTGCGAAATGTCACCTCCTCTGTCTTATAGGGGAACGGAGCCTTGGGTTCCTGTGGGCGTCGCACCTCGTATGTACCTTTTTCGAGAATAAGCGGAAAGGATTGCCCATGTTGTGTGAAGGTGCCGACGAGTTTGCCGTCTTTCAATTTGGCGCAATAGTTGATGGCAACGCCATCGATATGAATTGACACAGAGTCGTCGCTGAGGTAGTCTTTATAGGCAATTATACCTTTTGCACCTTGATCAGGACTATCAAGCGTGACTACCACATATCCATCCTTCTGCTCAAAGTTCAGTACCAGTGCCAGCGATATGGCCCCTACATTCAGTTTTCCATTCCACGAACCTACCAAAGCCGTGGTTGGTTGTACCTGTGCATGGGTTGTAACTGTGAGTAGGAACAAAAGCGAAGATAAGATTTTTCTTTTCATGTTTGTGAGGAAATAAAAATCAAGGATTTTAAGGATGTCATGGTTTATTCTTAATACAAAATAAACTCATTAAATCCTTAAAATCCTTGACAAATTAAGAAACTATCATCTACGACAGGAAGCCGAGCAGCACACCTGCTGCAACTGCTGAGCCAATCACACCAGCAACATTCGGTCCCATGGCGTGCATGAGCAAGTAGTTGTGCGGATCAGCCTTCAGACCTTCCTGGTTAGAGATGCGGGCTGCCATCGGCACGGCACTGACACCGGCGTTTCCGATGAGCGGATTGATCTTCTTTCCTTCAGGCAAGAAGAGGTTGAACAACTTCACGAAGCAAACACCGCTGGCAGTGGCAATCATGAAGGCACAAGCTCCAAGCACGAAGATGAGAATCGTGTCGACAGTAAGGAACTCGCTGGCCTGTGTCGAACAACCGACGGTCAAACCGAGCAGCATGACCACGATGTCGTTGAGAGCGGCACCGGCTGTCTTGGCCAGACGTGTCGTCTTGGTCGATTCCTTCAGCAGGTTACCGAAGAAGAGCATACCGAGGAGCGGCAGACCCGACGGAACGATGAAGGTCGTGATGAGCAGACCCACGATAGGGAAAAGGATGCGCTCTGTCTGGCTCACTTCGCGACTCTTCTCCATCTTGATGAGCTTCTCTTTCTTCGTCGTGAGAGCACGCATGATGAACGGCTGAATCACCGGCACGAGAGCCATGTAACTATAGGCACACACAGCGATAGCACCCATGAGGTTGGGCGACAACTTCGAAGAGAGGAAGATGGCGGTAGGTCCGTCTGCACCACCGATGATAGCGATACCGGCAGCCTGATTCGGCTCGAAGCCCATGGCCAATGCAATGATGTAGGCGCCGAAGATACCGAACTGAGCAGCTGCTCCCACAAGCATCAACTTGGGGTTGGCAATCAGCGCAGAGAAGTCGGTCATGGCACCAATGCCGAGGAATACGAGCGGCGGATACCAACCAAGCTTCACACCTTGGTAGAAGAAATTCAGGACAGAATTGTCCTCGTAGAGTCCTATCTCAAGACCAGCAGCCTTGAACGGAATGTTTCCCAGAATGATACCCAGACCAATCGGGATGAGCAGCAGCGGTTCGAAGTCTTTCTTGATGGCAAGCCAGATGAAGAAAGCACCGACAAGAATCATGATGATGTTCGCCCACTCCACGTTGGCAAAGCCTGTGTAAGTGAGGAAGTCGGTGAACTTCTGCGCGATGAAGCCCCAAAGTCCTAAAGATTCCAAAATCATATTCATTCTGTTTACTCAATCGTTACGAGAACGGCACCTTCCATGACGGTGTCTTCCTTGCTGACGCGAATTTCTTTCACCTTGCCGTCACGCTCTGCATCGATGTTGTTTTCCATCTTCATGGCTTCCAACACAACGACTGTATCGCCTTTCTTGACAGCCTGTCCGACAGTCACTTTGATGTCCTTCACCGTGCCAGGCAGCGGAGCCTTGATGGCGGTTTCGCCGGCAGCAACGGCTTCCTGAGCAGCTTTCGGAGCTTCAACGGTCTTGACAGGCGCAGCAACGGCACGCACTACGGGTTTGGGCTGAGCGATGGGCTTGTCCATCACAACGTCGAACTCAACGCCGTTGACCTCAACCTTGGCAATGTTGTCCTCAACGCCGTTGATTTTTACGTTGTAGTCAACACCTTTAATCTTATAATTGTATTCTTTCATTGTTTCTGATGTGAATTAGTGATTGTGATGAATTTCGGGAGCGTGACGCAGCATGTGGTCTTTGTTCTCCCAAGCCGAGGCGTGGTGCTCGATGGTGAGTACGCCGCTCTCGATATCGTGCATATTGCCCATGTACTCATGGAGAGCCAGACCGATGGCAGCGACATAGTTCTCCATCTCGATACCCTTGGTCTCAGCACCTTCCTTAGCCATGACGACAATCTTTTCGCCGGCTTCATGGATCTGCTTGATTCCTTGAACGCGCTTCAATTTTGCCATACGGTTGAGCACCCATCCGAAGATGTGGAAGAACACGAAGAGCAGAATCAGACAGCCAAACACGATGCCCATCGCAATGATGGCCATAGCTATGCCATAGGGGTCATTCTTCTTCCATTCTGCCGTCTTGTCGTCGGTATTGCTTCCGATCTCGTTCGGGGCATCGGGAGTCACCTGATCGGGTGTAGCATCGATCCATTCGTAGGCGTCTTTCTCCTTGTTATATATACGCGCGTATGAATGGCCGGCTTCGAGCACAGGAACGGTGAGCGAGTCGAGCAGTGTGACACCATTGCCATCGTAGAGAGCGATGAAGTTCTCCTGGCCAGGTGTCAGCGTGAAGTTGGCGTGGAGTGTACCGCGGTTCACCTTTCCATCTGCAAAGAAGACAATGCGTTGCTTGGCAGCAAGGTTGGTGCGTGCATCTCCCTTCGGGATGAGCGACATCATGGCGATACGCTCGGGAGCGGAGAGTTCCTCGTTGAGGGCAGCGCGATTCGTCGTGAGATAGCAACTACGGATATCGTGCGTGGTGTACGACGTGTTGGCAATCTCAATCCACGAAGGCGTTTCTCCGTATTCGTCCTGATATCCTGCTACGGGACCGGCGGCTGGGCAGTCTATGCTGTCAGCCTCGGCAGCCTTCTGCTGACAGCAGGCAGGAATGCTCACATAGACCTCATTGATTTTGAAGTCGTGCGCACCCTGAGCCATCGCCGCAGCTGTGGATAGGAGGGCAAAAGTAAATAAAACATATTTCTTCATGCGATCAATCATTTTAGAGTGGAATATTTCCGTGCTTCTTAGCCGGATTTGTGAGCGACTTCGTGGCGAGCTGCTCAAGGGCGCGAATGATACGGAAACGTGTGTTGCGAGGCTCAATCACGTCATCGATATAGCCATACTTGGCTGCGTTGTACGGATTGGCGAAGAGCTTGGTGTATTCTTCTTCCTTCTCGGCAATGAAGGCAGCGGCATCTTCGCCAGCTTCTTTCTTGGCCTTGGCTTCCTTGGCATAGAGCACAGCAACGGCACCACTACCGCCCATCACAGCGATTTCGGCCGATGGCCAAGCGTAGTTCAAGTCGCCACGCAGTTGCTTACAGCTCATCACGATGTGGCTACCACCATACGACTTACGCAGGGTAATGGTCACCTTGGGAACTGTAGCTTCTCCATAGGCATAGAGCAGTTTGGCACCGTGCAGGATGACAGCGTTATACTCCTGACCCGTTCCAGGCAGGAATCCTGGTACATCGACGAGGCTGACGATAGGAATGTTGAAGGCATCGCAGAAGCGAACAAAGCGGGCACCCTTACGGCTGGCGTTGCAGTCGAGCACACCGGCGAACTTCGAGGGCTGGTTGGCAACGATGCCCACCGAGCGACCATTGAAGCGTGCAAAACCCACGATAATGTTCTGAGCGTAGCGGGGCTGTACTTCGAAGAACTCACCATTGTCCGTAATGGCCGAGATAACTTCGTACATATCGTATGCCTGGTTGGGATTGTCGGGAATAATCTCGTTCAGACGGTCCTCCATACGGTCGATGGGGTCGGTGCATTCCACAATAGGAGTTTCCTCCTGGTTGTTCTGTGGAATGTAGCTGAGCAGCTGCTGGATCATAGCGATGGCTTCTTCCTCGGTGGAAGCTGTGAAGTGGGTCACACCCGACTTCGTAGAGTGTACGCTGGCACCGCCGAGGCTCTCCTGATCGACATCCTCGCCCGTCACGGTCTTCACCACAGCAGGACCTGTGAGGAACATATACGACGTATTCTCCATCATGAGCGTAAAGTCAGTCAGTGCAGGGCTATAGACAGCACCGCCGGCACAAGGACCGAAAATACCGGAAATCTGCGGAATCACACCGCTGGCGAGAATGTTGCGCTGGAAGATTTCTGCGTAGCCAGCCAGGGCATTGATACCCTCCTGAATACGAGCACCACCCGAGTCGTTGATACCGATGACAGGAGCACCCATCTTCATGGCCATGTCCATGACTTTGCAAATCTTCTGTGCCATCGTTTCGGAGAGCGAACCGCCGTTGACCGTGAAGTCCTGTGCAAAGACATAAACAAGGCGACCGTTAATCGTACCGCTACCGACTACGACACCGTCGCCCAGATACTGCTTCTTCTCCATGCCGAAGTTATAGCAACGGTGGAGCTTGAACATGTCAAATTCTTCGAAACTACCCTCGTCGAGGAGCATCTGCAGGCGTTCACGCGCTGTGAACTTACCACGTGCGTGCTGCTTGTCGATGGCCTTTTCGCCACCACCCAGACGCGCTTTCTGTCGGAGCTCAATCAGCTCCTGGATTCTTTCTGTTTGTTTAGACATTATAATTATAAATTAGAATCATTTTTAGTTTAGTGTTTAGTGTTTAGCGTTGAGTGTTCTGGTGAGTCTGACGACACAATAAACACTAAACTCTAAACACTAAACTCCAAGCATTTTTAAATTATAATTTACTTCATCGGTTCACAAAGTTCGGTGAGCACACCTGCCGTTGTCTTCGGATGCAGGAATGCGATGTTCATGTGCTCAGCACCTGGACGAGGCTGCTGATCGATCAGACGCACACCCTTCTCCGTGCATTCAGCCAGAGCGTTAGCAACGCCATCTTCAACAGCGAAAGCTACGTGATGAACGCCACGTCCGCCCTTTTCCATAAACTTAGCCACAGCACTCTCGGGGCTCGTCGGCTCCAGCAGTTCAAGCTTCACTTCGCCCACCTTCAGGAAGGCTGTCTTCACTTTCTGGTCAGCTACTTCTTCAATGGCGTAGCACTTCAGTCCGAGCACGTTCTCATAGTAAGGGAGAACCTCCTCAATGCTCTGGACAGCGATGCCCAGATGGTCAATACGAGAAATCTTCATACTGATTGTTTTTTGATTGTTGGTTGTTATAAAGTTAATAAAAAAAGTTGACGAGTTGACGAGTTGTTTCTGTTTAACTCAGACCCCCTGTTGGACTTCGCACTTCGTTGGGTCACATAAATCCTTGCAAATTTACGCAATAAAAAGACGTTGACCAAATTCAGTATGAAAAAAAACTGAATAAATGCGTTTTTTTACAAAAAAGTGCGGATGAATGGAAGTTTTTCTCTACCTTTGCGAGATATGAATGCGCAACGTCTTGACCTCCGCCATCGCATTGCCCTCGAAGCAGCCCACCACCTGCAGCAGGACATCAACCGCCGACACCCACTGCGGCAGTTATTCTGGGAGTGTACCCTGCGCTGCAACGTGCATTGCCGCCATTGTGGCAGCGACTGCAAGCAACTGGCAGGCGTGCAGGATATGCCCGCCGCCGACTTCCTGCATGTGCTCGACAGCATCGCCAGCAAATGCAATCCTCACGACGTGTTTGTCATCATCACAGGCGGTGAACCATTGCTGCGCAACGACCTGGAGCAGGTGGGTCGGCAAATCTTCGAACGAGGATTCCCCTGGGGCATGGTCAGCAATGGGCTGTTGCTCACACCCGAACGCTTCGAAGCCCTTCGTCATGCAGGACTCCATTCGCTCACCATCAGCCTCGACGGACTTGCCGACGACCACAACTGGCTGCGAGGGCACAAGGAAAGTTTTCAGCGTGCCAGCCAAGCCATCGACATCGCACTGGGACATCCGCAAGTGGCTTTCGACGTTGTCACCTGTGTCAACCAGCGCAACTTCAGCCACCTCGCCGACATTCGCGACTACCTCATCGGAAAGGGTCTGAAAGGATGGCGTTTGTTCACCATCTTCCCCGTCGGACGCGCAGCCCACGACCCCGAACTACAGCTCCGCAGCGAGCAGCGTCGCCAGCTCCTCGACTTCATCCGTCAGACGCGACGCGAGGGACGCATCCATGCCGCATTCGGTTGTGAAGGCTATTTCGGCAATTACGAAGGCGACGTGCGCGACCAGTTCTTCCACTGCCAAGCCGGCATCACCGTAGGCAGCATCATGGCCGACGGCTCCATCGCAGCCTGCGCCTCCATCCGTGCCGACTACCACCAAGGCAACATTTACCGTGGCGACGATTTCATGGACGTATGGGAACAACGCTACCTACCCCACCGCAACCGCGAGTGGATGCGCACAGGTCTCTGCGAATCATGCTCACATTGGCGCTACTGCCAAGGCGGAGCCCTCCACCTGCGCGACGCCGAAGGCAAACTCATCCTCTGCCCCCTACAAAGGTTAAAGACTCGATTAACGTCTTAACTTCCGACAGTTAACTCAGACAATAAAACCTCAAAATCATGAAAAAGAAAATCCAAGTCCTCACCACCCTCCTGCTCACAGGTCTCATTAGTTTGTTAGGCTTCACATCGTGTGGTTCGCAGAAGAAGGCCCTCGAAGAAAAGCAACGCCAGGAAGAAGCCGCACGTCGCGAAGCCGAAGAAAAAGCCCGTCGTACCGAACAAGCCAGGATAAAAGAACAGGAACGCCTCGCCAAGGAGGCAGCACGTCGTCGTGCCGAACTCGAGCGCCAGAAGCTCGTCTATGGACCACCCACCACCGACTTCCGTCCCAACATCGACCGTTGACGGATTCGCATTTCCCTAACGATCGTCCATAGCCCTGCAGACCCTATCTGAAAATCACCCGTTGTGCAGCGTCAATGAAGATGGGGTGCACTACGAATGAAATGACTGTGCACAGCGAGATAATTTGCAGTGCACTGCAAATATCATTCAGTGTGCACAACCAACGTCATCCGCAGTGCACTGTAAAGAAATTTGCAGTGCACTGCTTTTTTAATGGCTATGCACAAACCTTATGATTATAATGACTAAGCTATGCAGTCCCCCTACAACACCCCTTTACTGCTGGGTAGCTGGTAGTTGTAGATATCACGTCGGACAGCCATGCGGAGGCTACGGGCAAAGGCCTTGAAGATGCCTTCAATCTTATGGTGTTCGTTCTGTCCTTCGGCACGGACATGAAGATTCATGCAGGCTGCATCGGAGAGGGATTTGAAGAAATGGAGGAACATCTCGGTGGGCATTTCGCCGATGCGTTCACGCCGGAAGTCGGCATCCCATACCAACCAGGGACGTCCGCCAAAGTCGAGTGCAACCTGACAGAGGCAATCGTCCATAGGCAGGCAGTAGCCATAGCGTTCGATACCACGTTTGTCGCCCAGCGCACGCAGCAGGCACTGCCCGAGAGCGAGTCCTGTGTCTTCGATGGTGTGATGCTCATCGACGTTGAGGTCGCCATTGACACGAATGTAGAGGTCGATATTGCCATGACGGGCAATCTGCTCAAGCATGTGGTCAAAGAAACCGAGGCCGGTCGCGATATCGGCCTTGCCTGTGCCATCGATACAGAGACGGATGTCGATGTCGGTTTCCTTGGTCGTACGTCGGACAGAAGCGGTACGTTCGCCGGCAAAGAGGATTTCTGCCACACGGTCCCAGTTCATTTCTTCGTTCAGAATCAAAGATTTACAACCGAGATTGCGTGCCAACTGTGCGTCAGTATCACGGTCGCCCACGACGTAGCTGTTCTCCAAGTCGTAGTCGCCCTGGAGATACTTCGTAAGCATAGCGGTTCCAGGCTTGCGCGTAGGCAGATTTTCATGCGGGAAAGAGCGGTCGATGAGTATGTCGTCGAAGTCGATGCCCTCGTCATGCAGCGTCTGCAGCATCAGCTTGTGCGTAGGCCAAAAAGTGTCTTCGGGGTAAGACGATGTGCCAAGCCCGTCTTGGTTGCTGACCATGACGAAGCTGAAGTCGGTATGCTGACGCAGGAAATACAGGTTGCGGATTACGCCTGGCAGAAAGCGGAACTTGTCGAACGAGTCAATCTGTTCGTCTTCCGGTTCACGCAGGATGGTGCCGTCGCGGTCGAGGAAAAGAAGTCGGGTCATAGGCTGCGGAGGGCTTTGAGTAGTTTCTCGTTTTCATCTTTCGTACCGATGGTGATGCGCAGGCAGTTGTGACACAGATGCACATTGGTGCGATTGCGTACGATGATTCCCTGCGACACCAGGTACTGATAGATAGCATTGGCATCGCTGACACGAGCCAAAAAGAAATTCGCGTCGGAAGGATAGACTTTCTCGCAGAGAGGCAACTGGGCAAAGGCTTGCATGAGGGCTGTGCGTGCCTCACGGATGAGGACGATGTTTTGGTGTATTTTCGTCTGATCGCCGAGTATCTCCAGTGCCTTCTGTTGGGTGAGTGTGTTGACGTTGTAGGGATATTTCACCTTGTTCATCAGTCCGATGATTTCCTGCGATGCGAACGCCATGCCCAGACGGATGGCAGCACAACCAAAAGCTTTGGAGAAGGTGTTGAGTACCACGAGACCTGCATAGCGTCCGATGTCGAGGCGGAAAGGCCGTTGGTCAGAGAAATCGCTATAAGCCTCATCGACGACGACGATGCCGTCGAAGCGTTCCAACACAGCCTCTATCTCGCTGCGCTGCAGGGCATTGCCCGTCGGATTGTTGGGAGAACAGATGAATACAAGCTTGGTTTTCTGATCGCAGGCCTTCAGCAGTTCGTCGGCATGAAACTGAAACTGCTCATCGAGCGGAACACGACGATACTCCACATCGTTGACATCGGCACACACTTCGTACATACCGTACGTCGGGTCGATGGCGACGACATTATCCACGCCTGGTCTGCAGAAAATCCGGAAAAGCAGGTCGATGGCCTCGTCGCTTCCGTTGCCGAGAAACATATTCTCCGTCCGCACCTGCTTGATAGGCGCAATCTGTGCCTTCAATGCTTCCTGCAAAGGATCGGGATAGCGATTCAATGGATAGTTGTACGGACTCTCGTTGGCATCGAGAAACACATCAGCCTTCTTGCCCTTAAACTCGTCGCGGGCACAAGAGTAAGGCTTTAGAGCCCAGATATTTGGGCGGACTAAGTCTATTAACGCTTTCATTGCTTAATGGATTCAATTCTGACACGCATCGCATTCCGGTGTGCCTCCAGCTGTTCGTTTTCTGCCATCAGACAGACAGCAGGACCGATGGAGCAAATGCCCTCGGCCGAGAGATGTTGATAAGTGATTTTACGGCAGAAGCTGTCGAGTGACACACCACTGAAGGCACGGGCATATCCACTTGTCGGCAGGGTGTGATTCGTGCCTGAAGCATAGTCACCCGCACTCTCACAACTGTAATGGCCCAAGAACACGCTGCCCGCATTCACCACCCGTTCACCCAGTTCGGCATAGCTGTCAACCGAGAGAATCAAGTGTTCGGGAGCGTAGGCATTGACCAGATTCATCGCTTCGTTGCTGTCATGTACTAGGACAAAGCGGCTGTTCTGCAGCGAAGCGTCAGCCATGTCGCGACGTGGGAGCAACTGGAGTTGTCGCATCACCTCGTCCGCCACCCGTTGCAGCATCGTCTCGCTCCAGCTGACCAACAGCACCTGGCTGTCGCGTCCATGTTCGGCCTGTGAAAGCAAATCCGCAGCCACAAACACAGGATTCGACGTGTCGTCCGCCACCACGGCAACTTCCGACGGACCTGCCGGCATGTCGATAGCCACGCCGTCCAACTGAACCGCCTGCTTGGCAGCCATGACATACTGATTGCCTGGTCCAAAGATTTTGTCAACCTTCGGCACCGTTTCCGTTCCGTAAGCCATCGCTCCGACAGCCTGCACACCACCTATTTTGTAGATGCGGTTCACACCCGCAATGCGAGCAGCCACCAAGATCGCCGGATGCAATTTGCCCTCACGGTTCGGAGGCGAACACAGCACGATGTCTCGACAGCCTGCAATGCGAGCCGGAGAGGCAAGCATGAGGACCGTCGAAAACAGCGGAGCCGTACCCCCAGGGATGTAGAGACCGACACGCTCGATCGCTACCGACCGCTGCCAGCACACCACACCCCTTGCCGTCTCTATCTTCTTACCTTCGAAACGCTGCGCCTCGTGAAATGTCGAGATGTTGCGATGCGCCAGCCGCAGAGCGTCTTTCAGATCGTCCGACACGAGCGCCTCCGCTTCCTGCATCTCCGTTTCGCTCACCTGCAGGGCGTCGAGCACGACACCGTCAAACTGCTGTTCGTAGCGCAACACAGCAGCATCGCCCTCGCGACCCACGTCGGTGAGCACATTCCCCACCGTCTCTCGCAGCACCGTCAAGTCCTTGTGTGGACGAGCGCAAAGAGCGTCCCACTCATCGCGCTGCGGGTATTTTATGATTCTAAAATTTTCCAATTTTCAATTAATTGTGTTTTGAAGACAACTTTTCACTTTTAATATAAGTTTCGTATGTATCATCACGCAGAGGCGCAGAGTGCGCAGAGACGAATCTCATTACCCATTATAAGTTCTGCGCAGAGACGCAGCTAAAGCTGCGAGGCCGCGGAGGCCTCTGCGC